>ENA-OSEY01001508-OSEY01001508.1-marine-metagenome-genome-assembly--contig:-NODE-1508-length-16018-cov-4.251176_pt1 | contig 16018 bp, 14 predicted proteins | sample MGYA00248465_ERZ534230 | MGnify/ENA primary metagenome ERZ534230 (study PRJEB26409, sample SAMN06344110) | marine metagenome | isolation source: Sea water from surface | place: Atlantic Ocean:Southern...
CAACAAATTGAAATATATCACCATTTTTAGGAATTAAAATTTTTTTTATTTTACAAGATTTAGCAATTTCAGCATTTGCTTTTAATTGCTCAAAATTTCCATGAACAGGAATCACTGTTTTTGGCTTGAGCATTGTGTACATATCTAAAATTTCATCCTTACATGGATGTCCTGAAACGTGAATTGACTGATCATTGTTTTCATTAAAAATATTTACATTTTTTTCCAAAAACATATGTTCCACTTTTGAAATTTTTCTTTCATTTCCAGGTATTTTTTTGCTTGAAAATATAATTGAATCTTGATGATCTAGTTTTATTTTCTCAATCTTACCAGATGCAATTCTTGTTAGAGATGAATTAGGCTCTCCTTGCGAGCCAGAGCATATAACTAATAAATTTTTCTTAGGAAACTTTTCAATTTCGTTAATACCATAAAAAGTATAGTTTTTTTCAATAAGTCCAACATCGATAGCTGCTTCAATTGACCTCTTTATAGCTCTTCCTAAAATACATACTTTTTTTTCATTAATTTTTGCAATTTCTAGGATAGATTTAATTCTACTAATGTTTGACGAAAAACATGTAATAATTATCAAACCTTTACTTTTAGAAATTATTTTTTTTAGACCATTATAAGCATCATTTTCTGAGGGGGTATAACCATCAATTAATGAATTAGTAGAATCACTAACTATAGTTGAAATTTTTAAATCTTTTAAAGCTTTTAATTCATTTATAAATGGCTTTTCTTTTAAATTTTTAGCTCCTTTAAATTTCCAATCACCTGTATGTAAAATAATATTTTTTTTTGTTTTGATTAATAAACTTACTGATTGAGGGACAGAATGAGAATTTTGAATAGTATCTATTTCAAATTCATTTAAACGTATACTAGATTTCCTAGGGTAATGCTTTAAGGTTAATTTGTTTTTACTGCCATTATCTAACAATTTCTTTTTCAACATTGCTAAAGTGAATTCTGAACCCCAAATTGGGCAATTAATTTCATCGATAAAATACTGTATAGCTCCGTAATGATCTTCATGAGCGTGAGTTAAAAAAATTCCTAAAAGTTTATTTTTAATTTTTTTAATAAAATCAAAATCAGGTAAAAGTATATCAACTCCAATTTGAGTTTCATCAGGAAAAGCTATGCCAAGATCAACTAAAATCCATTGATCATTAAATTGGTATAGGTTTGCATTCATCCCAATTTGTTCAGAACCACCTACAGGAATAAAGCCTAGATTATCTTTTTTAAATTTCATATATCTTTCTCTTGTGACAAATAAAAATATGCTAGACCATTTATTGTTAAATTTTGTTCAATTAGGTCAATAGATTTAATATTATTTTTAAAAACTTGACTTAAACCACCTGTTGCAATCACTTTAGAGGGTGAATGATATTTTTTTAGTTTGTTAATTAAACCTTCAATCATACATACATATCCCCAAAAAACACCAGACTCAATAGCTGATATAGTACTTTTTCCTAATAAAGTATTTTTTTCATTATCAAGTGATTTAAGAGAAATTTTAGGTAACCTAGATGTTGATTTGTAAAGAGATTCAATTGATAAATTAACTCCTGGTGAAATAATACCTCCTAAGTATGCTCCTCCATTTCCAATAACATCAAAAGTCGTTGCAGTTCCAAAATCAATAATAATTGCTGGATCAAATTTCATTTTCTTAACAGCAAATGCATTAATAAGTCTATCTTGTCCAGCTTCATTTGGATTTTGTATATTAATTTCAATATTTAATTTATCTGCTTCTACTTTAAATATAGGTAGCTCTAAATTATTTCGAAAATAAATTTCTATATTATTTAATATTTCAGGAACAACTGAGGCAATTGCAACACCGTCTATATTTTTTAAATTATAATTATTAAATTTAAAACTTTGATTTATTATTAAAGAATATTCATCAGGGGTTCTTTTTAGATCAGAATATATTCTAAAAGATTTAAGTAGTTGAAATCCAGATTTCAACCGTTCATAAATAGCAAAAACTGTATTTGTATTACCAATATCAATAACTAAGAACATATATCACCTGTGTTAAGGATAGCTTCACTAGATGTAAGATATAAATGATTATTATTATTTAACAATATTTTTAAATTTCCATCAGAATTGATACCAATTATTTTACCAGACTTAATAATTTTACCATGATTAAAATCTACTTTATTATTTAAAAAAGCTAAGTTTGAATTTATTTGGTTTAAAAATGGATTAAGAAAATTTGATAACCAAATATTATAATTTTTATAAAAAAATTCTAATAATTGTGAAGATAAAATTGATAGTTTAAACTCACTTGTATTTATATAATTACTAAGGCAAGTGCTTTTTATGCCAGTATTATTTTCACTTGGATGTGAGTTTATATTTAATCCCACTCCAATTACACAAAAGTTTTCAAATCTCTCCACAAGAATCCCAGAGACTTTTTTTGATTCAATTAAAATATCATTAGGCCATTTTATTTTAATTTGTTTTTTATTTAAACCTAATGATTTAATGAATTGGAATAAACTTAAACCAAAAATGATAGAAATCTGACTCAATTTTGTAATTTCTACATTTGGTCTAATTAAAGTTGATAAAAAAAGATTACCAGAAATAGAAATCCATTTTTTTTTTCTAGTTCCCCTTCCACAAGTTTGGTTAATACTTAATAGAGAATATCCCTCGGGATAACCTTCCTTTGCTAATTTAATTAACGACTCATTTGTACTTTTACATTCTTCAATTATCTGAAGGTTAATGTTTATCATAATCTTAAATTCTAATATTTAATATCAAGTAATCAAATATAGGAAATAAAGCAAAAAACAAAACACTTACAAATAATGACAAATTAATTAAAAAACGGATTTCTCTATTCCCATCTAAAATAAGCGGTGTATCAGAATTTTCAAAAAACATTACTCTTATAATTTTTAAGTAATAAAATGCTGAAATAACTGAAAATAAAACACCTAAAATAGCCAATATATAAAATCCACTATCTATTGCTGAAAAGAAAACTAGCCATTTGCCAAAAAAACCTGATAGTGGTGGAATTCCTGCTAAAGAAAACATGAAAATTAATAAACAAATTGATATAAATGGATGGTCATTATAAAGACCTTTTAAGTCTGAAATTAATTCTATGGGTTTATCATCTTTTTGAAGACTTAAAATAATTGCAAAAACACCAGTCAAAAGAAATAAGTAAATAATCAAGTAATACATTATTGCATGCAGACCTTTTTCAGAAAATGCAACCATACCAACTAAAATAAAACCCATATGGGCAATACTTGAATATGCAATTAGCCTTTTTAAATTTTTTTGAACAATCGCTCCAATAGATCCAACTAACATAGATGATAAAGATAAAACAATAATCAAATCAGACAGATTTCCATGGATACCAGAAAAGACTCTATAAATTAAGTAAATTAAAATACCAAGAATTGAAATTTTTGGAGCTGTAGCAATAAAAAAAGTAATTGGAGAAGGAGTGCCCTCATAGACATCTGGTGCCCACATATGAAATGGTGCTGATGAAATTTTGAAAGCCACTCCAGCTAAAATTAAAATTAATCCAAAATTTATTCCCATATTTTCTTTTAAACTTATATTTGAAACCTGTTCAAATGATATACTTCCAACAAATCCATAAATTAATGAAATTCCAAACAGAATAAATCCACTCGATAAAGCACCTAATAAAAAATATTTAAGAGAAGCTTCAGCAGATTTAATGTCATTTTTTTTAAGCGCACACATTACATAAATTGGTAATGCTTGTAACTCTAATGCTAAAAAAAATGTTAAAAAGCTATTTGAAGACACTAAAATTAACATGCCACAAGTTGATAGTAATAAAAGGAAATTAAATTCTGAAAATTTTATCCCTTCAATGTCAGCTTTATTATAAGATAATAAAAAAACAAAAAATATTGAAAATAAAATAATTAATTTAAAAAATGTAGAAAGTTCACTAACAAAATATAATCCATTAAAAGCAACACCAGTTGAAGGAAGTAATAAAGCTAGAAAAAATGCAATTATAATTATAAAAATTCCAAACTTATTTGTATTTTTAAAGCTTTTTTCTTTAAAAAAGAATATGTCTAATATCATTAATATCAAAGTAGAACAAAAAATAAAGATTTCAGGCATCGCTAAAAGCATTCCATCTATGCCAGGGATTTGTAAATAGTTATTAATTATGTTTTGTGTAAACATCAAATGCCTCTTACTTAAAAGTCTCTAAAATTAAAAAGTGAGGAACTTTTAAAAAATTTAAAACTATATTTGGGAAAATACCAAATAATATAATAAATATTACTAGAGGTATCAAAATCATAAATTCTCTCATATTTACGTCATGAATTTCATACTTATCTTGGTTTTCAGATATACCAAAAGATATTTTTCTATAAAACCTTAACATATAAATAGCACCAAGTATTAAGCTCAACCCTGAGATAATTGCAACCAAAGGGTTAACTTTCCAAGAACCTATTAAAACCAAAACTTCACCTATAAAACCACTAGTTCCTGGCAAACCAACAGAACCCAATGTAAAAAACATTAGAAAAACAGAATACTTTGGCATAGTTGTAGCAAAATCACCTAACTTGTTAATATCTCTAGTATGAGTCCTTTCATAAATAACACCTATTGCTAAAAATAATGCTCCAGAGATAATACCATGTGACACCATTTGAAAAACAGCTCCATCTAGACCTTGTGTATTAAAACAAAATATACCTATTGTAACAAACCCCATATGAGCAACTGAAGAGTATGCAATTAACTTTTTAATATCCTGTTGAGCAAATGCAACAAAAGAAGTATATACAATTGCAACACAAGATAGAAAAAATATGTATGGTTGATAAAACAAACTTGCATCAGGAAACAAAGGTAATGAAAACCTTAAAAAACCATATCCTCCCATTTTAAGAAGTATTCCAGCAAGAATTATTGAACCTGCTGTTGGTGCCTGTACGTGAGCATCTGGAAGCCAAGTATGAAATGGCCACATTGGAACTTTTACGGCAAAAGAAAAGAAAAAACCTAGGAATAATAATAATTGTTCTGTTTTTGAAAAATCATAATCTAAAACTTGCATCAAATCAGAAGTTCCAGTTGTACCGATTATATATATAATAGCTATCAACATTAAAACAGAGCCTAGTAAAGTATATAAAAAGAACTTAAATGAAGCATAAATTCTCTCAACACCTCCCCATATCCCAATAATTAAGAACATTGGAATTAAAACAGCTTCAAAAAAAATATAAAAAACAACAATATCCAGAGCAGAAAACATACCTATTATAAAAGCTTCTAAAATTAAAAAAGATATCATAAATTCCTTAATCTTATGCTGAATAGTATTCCAACTACATAAAATACATATAGGCACTAAAAAAGCTGTAAGCACTATAAATGGAAGTGACAATCCGTCTAATCCTACTCTATAGACAATACCTAATGATGGAACCCACTCATAAAACTCTAAAAATTGATATTGTTTTTCAGTATAATTAAACTTTAAAGACAAAAGTAATGTCATTAGGAAAGTCATTATACTTGTCCATAAAGATACCAATTTAATATTAGTAATTGAATTTTTTAAAATTTCACCATCTTGATTTAATTTGTTAGGTATTAAAAGTATTAAGAAAGCTCCAAATATTGGAAGGAAAATTAAAATACTTAATATTGGCCAATTTTCAATCATTTTAGTTTACTTGTAAATTATATAAAAGAATTAAGGTTAATAATGCCAATCCAATAAACATACTAAATGAATAGTGATAAACATAACCAGTATGGATTTTTGAACTAATCTTAGAAAGGGAAAATACTTTTGAACTAATACCATTAGGACCAATGCCATCAATAATTTTTTTATCAATTATATTCCAACAAAATACACTAAATATTTTAATTGGCTTTACAAACAAATAATTATAAATTTCATCAAAATACCACTTATTATAAAATAAAGTATATAAAACCCTAAATGCCTTAGAAACTCTACTTGGTAAATCTGGAATTAAAACATAAAAAACTGTTGCAATTGAAATTCCAATAATTGCTAGAACTATTGGTAATAATTTTACCCATTTTGGAACACTATGAGCTTTATAAATCGCATCATTTCCAGTCAAGATAAATATAGAGTTTGACCAAAAATAATCCCAATTAACACCAATAAACATTTCCTTAAAAAACCATCCTGAAAAAACGGCTCCAAAAGCAAGTATAAATAAAGGCAATAGCATTACTAAAGGACTTTCATGAATTTTATCATATGTAGATTTATTTCCTTTAAAATCACCATGAAAAGTTAAATAGATAAGTCTCCATGAGTAAAAAGCTGTTAAAACTGCTGCTAAACATCCACAAATAAACGCGAAATAACCTATTTGAGAATCTGATGCAAAAGCTACTTCTAGTATCATATCTTTTGAATAATAACCTGCAAAAAAAGGTATCCCAGCTAATGCAAGCGAACCTATCCAAATCAAAATATAAGTAACAGGTAATTTTTTGAAGCAACCACCCATTTTTCTCATATCTTGTTCATTTGATAAGCCATGAATAACTGAACCTGCTCCTAAAAATAAAAGTGCTTTAAAAAATGCATGTGTAGTTAAATGAAACATAGCTGCTGGATATGCTGACAAACCTACAGCGAAGAACATATATCCTAATTGAGAACAAGTTGAATATGCTATAACTCTTTTTATATCAAATTGAGTTAAAGCAATTGTAGATGCAAACAAAGCAGTTAAAGCTCCAATTAATGTTATAAAAGTAAGAACATTGGGAGCATATTCAAAAAGAGGTGATAATTTACACACCATAAAAACCCCAGCTGTAACCATTGTTGCAGCATGTATTAATGCTGAAACTGGAGTTGGTCCTTCCATAGCATCAGGTAACCATGTATGTAAAAAAAGTTGAGCAGATTTACCCATTGCTCCAATAAAAAGTAAAAAACATGACAATTCAATAACGTTTAATTTATTATCGAAAACAACGATACTTACATCCATCATTGAGGGAGCTAACTCAAAAATTCTTTCAAACATTATTGTATCAAAATAAGTATAAACAAAAATCAAACCCAAAATAAAACCTAAATCTCCTACCCTATTCACTAAGAAAGCTTTTACTGCAGCTGATGTAGCACTTTTTTTATTATACCAAAAACCAATTAGTAAATATGATGCGACACCTACACCCTCCCAACCAAAAAATAATTGTAAAAGATTATTTGATGAAACAAGCATTAACATTGCAAATGTAAAAAATGATAAATATGCCATAAACCTAGCCTTTGATTTATCATGCGACATATAACCTACAGAATATAAATGAACCATTGCAGAAACAGTGTTAACGACTAAAAACATAACACAACTTAAAGTATCAAAATTAAACTCCCATAGAGCTCTAAACTCTCCAGAATTTATCCATGGAAGACTTGCACCTTCAAAATCGTTTTTCAAAATAGCTATATCATAAAAGGCAATCCAAGATATTATCATTGATAAAAACAAACAAGAAATTGAAACAATATATGTAGGTATTGAAGAAAATCTATTTCCTAAAATCCAGGAAAGGACAGCTCCAATTAAGGGAAGAAATATAATTAAATTATACATATCATCCTTTCAAAACATTAATATCTTTTACATCAATGGTGCCTTTATTTCTAAAATAAACTACTAGAATTGCAAGACCAATGGCAGCTTCTGCGGCAGCTACAGTTAAAATAAACAATGAAAAGATTTGACCAGTTAAATCACTAGAAAAGTATGAAAATGCTATAAAATTTATGTTAACCCCTAATAAAATCAATTCAATCGACATCAAAATACTAATAACATTTTTTCTATTTAAAAAAATACCAATTACGCCTAATAAGAAAATCAATGAAGATAATATTAAGTAGTGATTAATTAATATTGGAAGATTAAAAAATTCAATCATTACGCACCTTCATTATTTTTTACGCTAACCACTTCAATAACATCCTCTTTTTTTGTGTCAACTTGGTTCTTTATGATTTGCTTTTTTACACCTGGTCTTTTTCTAAGCGTCAAAACAATTGCTCCAATCATGGCTACAAGAAGAATAACTCCACACATTTGAAATAATAACGCAAAATCAGTGTACAGAATGTTACCAAGAGAAATTGTATTATTTTTTTGCTCTAAATTCGGTGTATTTGATAACTTTTCAAGTGTTGAATTGTCTATAATCAAAAAGTATAAAAATTCTACTAAAATAATTGAGCCTAAAATTACTGAAAGTGGTTTAAATTTTAAAAGTTTAGATTTTTTCTCTTCAATATTAATATTGAGCATCATAACTACAAACAAAAATAAAACAGCTACCGCACCAACATAGACAACTATCAAGAGCATTGCTAAAAACTCAGCATTTAAAAATAAAAATAAAATAGCAGAATTAATAAATGCAAGGATTAAATAAAGAACACAATATACTGGATTTTTAGATGTTATTACACCAATTGATGACAATATTACAAAAAAAGAAAAAATATAAAATAGTATTGAATAATACATAAAATTCTACTTATAAGGCGAATCTATTTTTTGAGCTAATGCAATCTGTTCTTCCCATCTATCTCCATTAGCTAACAATTTTTCTTTATCATAAAAAAGTTCTTCTCTAGTTTCTGTAGCAAATTCAAAATTTGGCCCTTCAACAATAGCGTCAACAGGGCATGCCTCAGCACAAAACCCACAATATATACACTTTGTCATATCTATATCATACCGAGTTGTTCTTCGGCTGCCATCTTCTCTTGGCTCAGCTTCAATTTTAATGGCTTGCGCAGGACATATAGCTTCACATAACTTACATGCAATACATCTTTCTTCACCATTTGGGTACCTTCTTAGAGCATGTTCACCTCTAAAACGAGGTGAAAGTTTACCTTTTTCATATGGATAATTAATTGTAACTTTCTTCTTAAATAAATATTTTAAAGTAAGAAAAAGACCTTTAAATATTTCTATAAGAAAATATTTTTTTAAGTCATTTATTATATTTTTAAATTTCATAACAACCTCATATACTTTTTGGCACAATGTCAAAAAAAACTAAGAACCCTGCAGTAAGTACAACCCAAATAAGAGAAAAAGGAAGAAATATTTTCCAACCTAATCTCATCAATTGGTCATATCTGTATCTTGGTGTAGAGGCTCTTACCCATAAAAAGATAAATAAAATAAAAATGATTTTTATGATGAACCAAATAACACCTGGAACTTCATTTAGAGGATATACATCAATTATTGGCAACCAACCACCTAAAAACAAAGTAACTGTTAATGCACTCATTAATATCATATTTGCATATTCTCCAAGAAAAAATAAAGCAAATGACATCGAAGAATATTCCACAAAATACCCAGCCACTAATTCAGATTCACCTTCTGGTAGATCAAAAGGTGCTCTATTAGTTTCAGCAAGTACAGATATAAAAAACATAACAAACATTGGAAGAAGAGGTATTGCAAACCATACATTTTTTTGTGCATTGACAATATCGGTTAAGTTTAAAGATCCAACGCATAATAAAACTGTTATAATAATTAAACCAATTGACACTTCATATGAAACCATTTGCGCAGCAGATCTTAAAGCACCTAAAAAAGCGTATTTAGAATTACTAGCCCAACCGGCAATAATAATTCCATAAACAGCTAATGAAGAAACAGCAAATAAATAAAGTATTCCAACATTTATATCTGCTAATACGTTATTTTCATCAAAAGGGATAACTGCCCAAGCAATTAGAGCTAAAATAAATGTAATCATTGGTGCTAATAAAAATAAAAATTTATTAGCCTCTTTTGGAATAATAGTTTCTTTGGACATTAATTTAAGGGCATCAGCAAAAGGTTGAAATAAACCAAATGGACCAACTACATTAGGGCCTTTTCTCAATTGCATTAATCCGATGACTCTTCTTTCAGCAAGTGTCAAATAAGCAACACTGATTAACAAAGGCAAAACGATGGCAAGTATTTTTAATATAATAATAATAAAAGACGAAAAATCACTATATCCAAAAACACTAATTCCAAAATCGTTTATAAAATTCATAATTAACCATTAACCTGACTGCATTCAGCCATAGTGCTTGAGCATCTAGAAATAGGACATGTCATAAAGAAATTTTTATTTTCATAATTTAATTTTGAAGATTTAAAATCTGATTTTGTAATTATTTTTGGTTCTGAAGAATAGATATTTTCATCAAATTTTAACATTGTTTTTGAGCTAAACATGATCTCACGAAGTTGAAGTAAATTATCAAAGTCTAATTTTTTACCTAGCTTTTCTGATAATGCTCTTAAAATCGTCCAATCTTCTTTTGCATCCCCTGGAGGAAAAGTTGCTCTTTGAGAATATTGCACCCTTCCTTCTAAATTAGTGTAAGACCCTTCTTTTTCAGTATAAGCAGCACCAGGCAAAATTACATCAGCTAATTGAGCACCTTTATCACCATGATGTCCTTGATAAATTACAAAACAACTACTTATATCAAAATCAAAATCATCAGCATTAAGCAAATAGACAAATTTAATTAAATTTTTATTAATATCATTTTTGAAAGCTGAATAATTATAGTCAGAATATTCACTTAATATATCAATTGCACCAACTGTACTTGCATAATTATGTAATATATTAAAACCATTCCAGTTTTTGTTAAATCCACCAAATTTTTTTAGAATAGAAGTAGAAACTTTTTGAACATCTAAACTACAATCATTTTGCAATACTTCATCTCCAATGATTATCATTGGAAAATTAGCTTTTTTAAAATCATTTGAAATTTTATGTTTCTCTTCTAAGATTGAAGTTAATATTTTTACATCAGACCCCAAGTACTCATAATTAAATTTTAGGTCAAATTGTTGGGATGAAATTGATGATATTTTTAAATCTCTATGAATATAATTTTTTCTAATTCTTGCATTCAAGATAGCACTATCAACTCTAGGATTTGCTCCAATTAACAGCAGGTAGTCGCATTTATCTAGTCCTTCGATTTTACTATTAAATAAATAATTTGACCTATTTTCTCTTGAAAATGTTAATTTTTTTTGAAATGGTAAAATTTTGCTTAAATTAAGTTTTTTAAATAATTCTCTAAAAGCAAATATTGATTCATTCTCAACTTGATTACCAACAACACCTACACAGTTTTCATTTGAAATATTGCTAATTTTAGAAATTATTACTTCAAAAGCTTCATCCCATGAAACTCTTTGCAATTTATTATTTATTTTAATAAAAGGAGTATCTAAACGTTGTTTTGACAAACCATCAATTGCATATCTTGATTTATCAGATATCCATTCTTCATTAATACTTTCGTTATTCTTAGGCAATATTCTTAAAACTTTTCCATCACGACTATCAATTCTTATATTTGAGCCTATAGCATCCATTACATCAACAGATTCTGTTTTTGTAAGCTCCCAAGGTCGAGCAACAAATTGATAAGGTTTAGAAGTTAAAGCACCAACAGGGCATAAATCAACCAAGTTTCCTGATAGTTCTGAAGTCACAGCTTTTTCTAGGTATGTTGAAATTTCAACATTTTCTCCTCTTCCTGTTGCTCCAAGATCTTCTACCCCTGCCACTTCATTTGCAAATCTTACACATCTTGTACAATGAATACACCTTGTCATCGTTGTTTTGATTAAAGGACCCATATTTTTATCAGAAACTGCTCTTTTAGAATTTTCAAAACGAGTTTCACCTTTACCAAAATAAAGTGCTTGATCTTGAAGATCACACTCACCACCTTGATCACAAATTGGACAGTCTAAAGGATGATTAATTAATAGAAATTCCATAACACCTTTCCTTGCCTTTTCAACCATCTCAGAAGATGTTTTAATAATCATTCCATCAGAGGCAGGCATTGCACAAGAGGCTATAGGTTTTGGAGATCTTTCCATTTCTACCAAACACATTCTACAATTTCCTGCCACTGATAGTTTTTCATGATAACAAAATCTTGGAATTTCAGCACCTGCTGCTTCACATGCTTGTAAAACTGTAGATCCTTGTGGCACTGATATCTCAATACCATCGATTGTAATATTAATATTTCTTAATTCGTCCATATTATTTCACTTATATTAACTTATTCTGCTGCTATTTTTTTTAGTTTTAAGCCCATTTCTATTTCATCTCTAAAATTTTTAAATAATCCTTGAATAGGCCATGCTGCCGCATCACCAAGAGCACATATAGTATGACCTTCGACTTGTTTTGTAAGTTCTAAAAGATTGTCAATATCTCTGGGGCTTGCATCTTTAGAAGCTATTTTTTTAAGCAATCTCCACATCCAACCAGTACCTTCTCTACAAGGTGTACATTGTCCACAACTTTCATGCTTGTAAAAAAAAGCCAATCTAACTATTGCTTCAACAATATCTGTTGTTTTATCCATTACAATGACACCTGCTGTGCCTAAACCAGTTCCAGCATTTTTAAGTGAATCAAAGTCCATTGTAATTGTATCACAAATTTGTTTAGGCAACATTGGTGTTGAACTTCCACCAGGAATAATAGCTAGTAAGTTATTCCAACCACCAATAACTCCACCAGCATGTTTTTCGATTAATTCTCTTAAAGGTATACCCATTTCTTCTTCTACATTACATGGTTTATTCACATGTCCTGATATACAAAATAATTTTGTTCCAGTATTATTTTCTTTTCCTAATTTTGAAAACCAATTTTCACCTCTTCTAAGGATAGTGGGGACAACGGCTATTGATTCAACATTATTTACAGTTGTTGGACAACCATAAAGCCCGACCCCAGCGGGGAAAGGTGGCTTTAATCTTGGCTGACCTTTCTTTCCCTCAAGTGATTCTAATAAAGCAGTTTCTTCTCCGCAAATGTAAGCACCAGCACCTCTGTGAAGATACAAATCAAAATCCCATCCACTTTTACAAGCATTTTTTCCAATCAACTTATTTTCATATGCTTCATCTATTGCTGATTGTAAAATTTTAGCTTCGTTTGCAAACTCACCTCTAATATAAATATAACACTTGTGTGCCCTCATTGCATAAGATGCTATTAAACATCCCTCTATCAACTTGTGCGGTTCATGCCTAATAATATCTCTATCTTTACATGTCCCAGGTTCAGATTCGTCTGCATTTACTACTAAGTAATGTGGTCGCTCTCCAAGAGTTTTTGGCATAAATGACCATTTAAGACCTGTCGAAAACCCAGCACCACCTCTTCCACGTAGACCAGAGTTTTTAATTTTTTCAATTATCACATCATGATCCAAAGATAAAATTTTCTTTGTTTTATCCCAATCTCCTCTTTTTAAAGCATAAGATAGTTTATTGCTTTGAAAACCAAAAATATTATTAAATATTTTATCCTTATTTTGTAACATTTATATTCCCATTTTTATCATATGGTTCAGATGACTTTCTTCCAATAACTGAACCAGGTTTAATATTTTTCTTTGTTTTAATTTTATTTAATAACTCTTTTGTAGATTTATAATCTAAATCTTCATAATAATCGTCATTAATTTGAAGTATTGGTGCATTTACACAGGCTCCGAGACATTCTACTTTCATTAGAGTAAACATGTTATCAGGAGTAGTCTCTCCATCTTTAATTTTAAGTGTGTCGTATATTGATTTTTCTATTTGATCTGAGCCCCTTAACCAACATGGTGTTGTATGACATAGTTGAAGTAATTTTTTACCAACTGGCTTTAAATTAAACATGGTATAAAAAGAAGCAACTTCATAAACCTTCATATATGGCATGTCTAATATCTCAGCTACTCTTTCAATTTCAGGCACTGGCAACCAACCATTCGATTTTTTTTGAACATAATGAAGTAAAGGTATTACCGCACTTGCCTTTCTATTTGATGGGTATTTATCTAAAATTTCATCAACTTTAACTTGATCAATATTACAAAGCTTGTAGTTTTCTTCTTTTAATAGTTCTTTTTTCATCTATCTATTTCACCAAAAACAATATCTAGTGATCCAATTATTGCCACAGAGTCGGCAAGCATGTGTCCTTTTGAAAGATGATCTAACGCTGCTAGAGAGTAAAAACCTGGTGCTCTAATTTTACAACGATAAGGCTTATTTGAACCATCTGATTCTATTTGTACACCAACTCCAGATGCTGGAGCAGTGACGATACCAGTTGCATCTGAGTTAATAACAACTCCACCTGTAGTATCATGATTGTAAATAGAACCAGCACCAGTCTTAGTCCATTGTGTTACTGCACCTTGAGTTGCACCAGCAACACCTTCGTATGAACCTGTAAAGGATGTAATTCTTATAATATCTGAGTTTGCAGCTGATGATGAAAGAGTAATACTTGTACCATTGGTTGCAGAATAGTCTGTACCACTTCTAAGTAATGTACCATTCTTAAATACTAGTAGTCTATTAACAGAATACTGTAGTGTTTCACCAAAGTTATCTGCACCACTAAATGTTCTGTTTGAACTTGAACCATCTGAACCATCGTATTCAAAGTCTTGAAAAAAGAAATATTGGTCAATGATACTATTAATAGAATCAACTAGTGAACTTTTTTGACTAGTTCTTAGTGCTCCTATTCCACCAACCTCATCTACGAGACTGTTATAGGATTGTCTAAACTCTTCTAAAGTTTGATTATTACTTACATTCTTCGCCATTGCATTTTTCCAAAACTTGTGCCATCATTACTTTTAACTCTGACATTTCTAATTTTAATTGTTCTATTTCTCCATTTTTTGCTTGTATAAGAGTCCTTCTCTTTTTATATAAAGTATAAGCATCCTTATCAGTATTTATAACTGCTTTACTAAATTCATCTTTTACAAGATGTTTATGTCCTTCTACTTTTTTACGCAAGTGCTATACTCCTAAATGCTCTTATTGCACATGGTTCAACTGTTCTTTTACTTTGCATTACTACTTTAATTGCAAATCCTACAAACTCTTCTAAGTCTAGTGCATCATATTCGTATGACCTAAATTTACTTGAGTCTGCATCTGGTACATTTGTAGTTGCAAATTCTGTCCATCCTAGTTCTTCAAATGGAAGAGTAGAATCTGATTTTAATAATTTAAAGTATGTTCTTATCTGTCCATCTGCAATACCTGCTGGTCTAAATCCATCAAAGACAACTTTAAGTTGTGATGCTGGATTTTCTAATTGTACTAATCTTGTACAGTAGATAGCTGCATTGTTATCACCTTCTGGTTCTGTTGATGCAACTGTTCCTGTATTAGTTGCAGTAGTACCAGCATCAATTCTGTTCATAATAGTGTTTGCACCTATAGAACCGACATCAACTACTGGTGAAACAAAATCAGATGTCGATGTCATATCGAGTTCTAATTTAAATGATTTAACTCCAGACATATTATCAGTTTCGTTTACCTCTGATGCAACAATCCCAGAATTAAATAAGAAGTTATTGTCGTTAAGAACAATTACTTCACCAGCAGAGTTTCTAGAATAACTATTATCATCACCATTTATTTGTCCTGTAGTTGTTCTAAATATTTCAGATGTTATTCCTGTTTTAGGATGTATGATATTAGGTACTAAAGTATGCAGTACATCGTAGTACATATTTTCTGTTGCAGTGACATCTTCACCACCACCTCTTGTAGATTCAACTGCACCTAACATAGTAGATGGTATAGACACATCAAATTCATATGAATCTATATCAAAAGATGCAATTTGATTTGTTGTATTAATTAAACTAATAGGTATTCCACCTAATGAATCTTCTACAGTGTTTACTGTAATTGTGACAAACTCTGCTGAACCAGTACCACCAACTTGACTATTAGGAATTTGAAAAGTTTCATTAACTGCATATTGTGAGCCTGGATTGTTTAGTTTTACAGATCGGAAGAGCACA
>ENA-OSEY01001509-OSEY01001509.1-marine-metagenome-genome-assembly--contig:-NODE-1509-length-16013-cov-11.204004_pt1 | contig 16013 bp, 14 predicted proteins | sample MGYA00248465_ERZ534230 | MGnify/ENA primary metagenome ERZ534230 (study PRJEB26409, sample SAMN06344110) | marine metagenome | isolation source: Sea water from surface | place: Atlantic Ocean:Southern...
ACTTGTTTTGGCTTGATTTGAGTAAGTGACTAATCCCATAGTAAATACTTTAGATGATCCGCTCACAGAGGTAATAGCGCTAGACAACATTCCTCCGGTGCAAGACTCCGCAATTGCAAGTTTCATTCTTTTTCTTTTTATTAATGAAATTATCTTTTTATTTACACTCATTAGAAAAACTTTGATTTAATCACCATAAATATTATCAATGTAAGGACAACATATAGACCTGCAACTACATCGTCCATTATTACTCCAAAACTATTTTTAAATTTTTTATCAAAAAAACTGACTGGAAAAGGTTTTTTAATATCAAAATACCTAAATAATATAAAAATATATAAATAAAATAAAATTGACTCCTGTGGGCCTTTTGTAGTTCCGTGCGCGATTTCATATAGATAAATTGGAATAGATTGGCCTATAAACTCATCTACAACAATTTCTTTTGGATCTTTGTTTTCATTATATTTTATATATTCTGCCACTGCATAAAATGAATATATAAAAACTAAAAATAAAATTAATAATATAATACTGCTAGACAGATGAACTATATGAAATAAGCTATATAAGAAAATAGTTGTTATTAAAGAAGTTATAGTACCTGGAGCAAATCTAAAAGATCCTATACCAAAACATGTAACAAATAAATAATTTATGGTTTTAATCATATTTTATAACAGAGCAAATAACTTCACACGCTATTGCTTTTTCTTTTCCTATAACACCTAATTTTTCGGTTGTTTTCCCTTTTATATTAATTTGACCGTTAGAAATTTCACAAAGATTTACAATATTTTTTACCATCCTATTCTTTAGATTTTTGATCTTAGGAGTTTGCGTAATTATATTTATATCAATATTGTTGATAAGATATCCTTTTGACTTTATCTGATTTACCACATGTTTAAGTAAAATAGTTGATCTTATGTTTTTAAATTTTTTATTTTTATCAGAAAACATTTGGCCAATATCTCCCATTTTACAAGCTCCTAAAATTGCGTCCGTTATAGAATGTAATACCGGATCCCCATCAGAATGACCCAGTGTTCCTAGTTTAGACTTAATTTTTAAACCAGCTAAAAAAAGTTTCCTATTAGGGACCAGTCTATGAACATCAAATCCTATACCAACACTTTGTTGAGATTTGAAAATATTCTTTAAATTTTCAAAATCCGCTTTATCAGTTATTTTAAAGTTATTTTTTTCACCTTCTATAAATTTAACTTTGTTTAAATCCATGTATAAAGAAATATCATCGTCTTTATATTTACCTGAGTTAGTTTTATGTAAATGGTATACTTCTCTTAAATTGAAGGCTTGAGGTGTCTGAGTTAAAAAAAGATTATCTCTCTTTTTTCCTATTATGTACTCTTCTTTACTAGATTCGATTCTTTGTTTTATTGCATCTTGAATTTTAATTTTGGGAACAACAGCTTTTGACGTTCTAGTATTTCTCAATATTGAACTCATAAGTTTTGTTGAAAAATTAGGTCTAGCAACATCATGAATTAAAACTTTAGTTATTCCTTTCTGGCCGATTAAATATTTTAGAGCGCAAAAAGTTGATTGTTGTCTATTTTTCCCTCCAATAACCAATTTTACTTTTTTAAGCTTGAGTGATTTGACTCGTTTAGAGTCTTTTTTATTATAAACTAGAACAATCTTTTTAATTTGTTTAAATTTACGTGCTTTATTAATATTTATTTCAATTAATGATTTACCAGCTATTTTTTGATATGGTTTGCCTATATTAGATTTAAATCTATGGCTATTACCTCCAGCAAGAATAATTAAAGAAAAACTCATGGTATAAACTTATATTATATTTATATAAATATTTAATGCTTATTTAGTATGTTTAAAATTATTAAAAACTTTAATTGGATTATTTTATCCTCATTTTTGTGTATTTTTATGGGGATAGTAACTTTTTTAACATTTATAAACGAAGGCTTCATACCTTTATCTGATAAAAATTTACAAACTTTACTTATCATAGATATTTTTCTACTTTTAATTTTTTTTGGTCTTATATTTAAAAACTTTTATAGGTTTTATTATACGGGAAAAAAAAATAAAAAAGGTGCGCAAACAAATTTAAAATATATTTCAGTTTTTTCTTTATTTACCGTAATACCGTCTTTAGTTGTTGCTATTTTTTCTCTTTTTATATTTAATTTTGGTATTCAAAATTATTTTGATAAACAAATTACTAAAGCTGTTAATAATTCTTATGACGTCGCCAAAAACTACTTAGAAGAAAGTAAAGAAAATGTTTTGTCAGATGTAATACTAATGAGTGTTGGCCTTAATAGAGTATCTAATTTATATTATTCAAATCCTAATCGTTTTAAAAATATTATGAGATCTGAAAAGTTATTAAGACGAATAGACGATGTATATTTAATAGACAGTTTAGGAAATATACTTTTATCTGATGTTACAGATATAACTGATGAATTTGTAATCCCATCCGACGAAGACTACGATCAAGTGCTAGAAGGTAAGCCTGTTTTTGTTTCTAATAATTTAGAAAACAAAACTACTGTTATGACTAAATTAAATTCTTTAGTAGATACCTATCTTTATATTTCAAGAAATATTGATAGTGAAATTTTAAGATATCTCAATGAAACAGAAGAGGCAGTAAGTTTTTATTATTCAGTTGAGAATAGTCAAACAGGAATTAAAGTAACTTTTGCAATTATATATATAATTGTTGTTACATTACTTTTATTTTTATCTACATCAATAGCTATTACTTTTGCATCAAGACTTACTAAACCTATCATTAATTTAATAGGAGCATCTGACTCGATTAGCAAAGGCGCTTTGGATGTGAAAGTACCAGAACTTGATACTGATGAGGAATTTAAACAATTAAATAGAAACTTTAATTCAATGATAGAAAGATTAAAAGAGCAGCAAAATAAACTTCTTATTAATGAACGTTATGAAGCATGGGAAAGTGTTGCAAGAAAATTAGCTCATGAAATTAAAAATCCATTAACACCCATACAACTTTCTATAGATAGCCTTAGAGAGAAATATAAAAGTAAACTCAACAATCAAAGTCAAGAATATGAAAAATATCTAGAAACAATTAATAGACAAATTAAAGATATAGAAAAATTAGTTAACGAGTTCTCAAATTTTGCCAGAATGCCAAGACCTATTTTAAAAAAAATTAATATTGTTAATGTTATAAAAAAATCCTTAGATTTTATTAAAATGACTTCGAAAAGTTCTATAAATTTAATTACAAAAGATAAAGAAATTTTTATAAATGGAGATGAGGACCAACTTAATAGAGTGTTTATAAATTTAATTAAGAATTCTCAGGAGGCTATTGATGAAATATCTAAAAAAGACACTAAATTTAAGGGTAATATTGACATAGAAATTGACAACAATAATGACTATATAGTTTGTAGATTGACAGATAATGGATCAGGTATTACAGACCCAAAAAAAGCAATGACACCTTACTTTACCACAAAAAAAACTGGCACAGGCTTGGGTTTACCTATTGTAACAAAAATTATAAATGAACACCTTGGTGATTTTTCAATAAGAAATAAAAAAAAAGGGAAAGGCACTATAATTAGTATCTCGCTACCAAAACTTAATGCTTAAAGAAATTTTAGTAATAGATGATAATCCAGATATTCGCTCACTAGTTAGCAATATCCTCATAGAGCAGAATTACGAGGTTAGGACTGCTGCTAATTACGACCAAGCTATTTTTGAAATAAATAAAAAACTTCCTGATCTTGCAATTATAGATATCAAACTAGATAAGACCGACAAAGATGGAATAGATCTTTTGAAACTAGTAACAAAAAAAAACAAATTAACACCTGTAATCATGATATCTGGTCATGCAACTGTTCAAATAGCCGTTGAAGCTACTAGACTTGGAGCATACGAATTTATTGAAAAACCTTTTACAAAAGAAAAAATATTAAATTATGTAAACAGGGCTTTAGAGTCATCTAAGCTTAAAAAGGAAAAAGATATTATCGAAAATAAACTTTTTCACTCATTTGAACTGATAGGTAAAAGCCCTTCAGTAATTAAGGTAAAAAAAATAATTGAAAAATTGTCAACTTCAGAAAGTAGAGTTTTAATTTACGGTCCTACAGGAGCAGGCAAAGAATTAGTAGCCAGAAAAATTCATAAAAATTCCTCTAGATCAAAAGAGCCATTTATAATTATAAATGCTGCACTATTAAAAGAGAGTGCATATGAAAAAGAATTATTTGGTGAAGAATTTGATGATGGAAATATATCTTTTGGAGCCTTGGAAAGAGCAAATAAAGGAACATTATTAATCGACGAAGTTTCTGAAATTCCTTTTGAGACGCAAGCGAATGTTTTAAGAGTTTTAATTGATCAAAAATTTAAAAGATTAAATGGATCAAAAGATATTAACGTTAATATTAGATTAATATCTTCTACTTCAAAAGATTTAAGTGAATTAGTGAAAATAAACAAATTTCGAGAAGATTTATATCACAGGTTAAATGTAATGCCGATCGAACTTACTTCTTTAAGTTCACGTACTGAAGACATTCCTTTATTGATAGAGTATTTCAAAGAAAAACTTTCAGAAATAAATGGAGTTCAACAACCAAAAATCGATATAAAAAACGATAATCTATATACCTATAATTGGCCTGGAAATGTAAGAGAGCTAAGAAATTTAGTAGAAAGAATTACGATTTTGTCAGCTAATGAGTCTCAATCTAATATAAATAAAATTATTGAAGATATATTAAATCCAGCCTCCACATTTTCGAACAGAGATCTCTTAGAAAAATCTTTTACTTCACCATTGAAAGAAGCGCGAAAACATTTCGAAAAGGAATATTTGATTACACAACTTAAAAAAAATCATGGCAATATTTCAAAAACAGCAGATTTTATAGGTATGGAGAGATCCGCTCTTCATAGAAAACTCAAAGAACTTGGAATTAAAGGCATAAACTAAAATGAATATTATTATATGTGGAGCTGGCAAGGTCGGCTTTTCAATTAGCAAACAATTATCTGCACAAGGACACTCAGTAACGGTAATCGATCAATCATCTGAAGATATTAAAAAAATTAATGATACTCAGGATGTTAAGGGTATTGTTGGTAGAGCTTCACTTCCAACTGTTTTAGAAAATGCAGGTACAGAAAATGCAGACATGATAATTGCAGTAACGAGAAATGATGAAACAAATATGATTGTATGTCAATTAGCGAGCTCATTATTTAACGTTTCTAAAAAAATCGCTAGGATTAGAACTAAAGACTTTTTAGAGGGAAAATGGGGCAAATTATTTAATAAATCAAACATACCAATTGATGTAATTATTTCTCCGGAAATTGAGGTCGCAAAATCTTTGTATAGGAGATTAGAAGCTCCAGGAGCACTTGATAACGTTCCATTTGGAAATAACAAAGTAAAAATGTTGGAAATTTCAATTGAAAAAAATTGCCCAATTAAAAATATACCTTTGAAAAAATTGACTGAAAAATTTCCAGATTTTAAGGCTAATATTGTAGGCGCTTTAAGAAAAGAAAAATTTATATATCTTAAAAAAAATGATCAGATGTTGGAAGATGATAATGTTTATGTAGTTGTTAGTAGCGACCAACTTAATCAAATTTTAAAAGCATTTGGTCATGATGAAAAAGTCTCCAAAAATGTCTTGATTATTGGAGGAGGTAACATCGGATTAAATTTAGCTAAAATGTTAGAAGAACATTTTGAAGATTTAAGAATTAAAATTATTGAAAAAGATAAAAAAAGAGCAGAGGAAATTGCAAATGAACTTTCTTCCTCAATTGTTATTAATGGAGACGCTCTAGATGAAGATATTTTAAAGGAAGCTAATTTAGAGGGATCGGAAACCGTATTAGCTCTTACCAACGATGATGAAAATAATATGATGGCTTGCGTTCTAGCTGAAAAAACTGGACTTAAAAAAAGAACTATCGCTATAGTAAATAAATCAAATTATAATTTACTTCAAGACTCACTTAACATCGACGATTTAGTGGATCCACGAATGACAACTGTATCCAGAATTATGGAACACGTACATAGAGGAACTATAGGTACAGTGTATTCAGTTTTGGATGGCGCTTATGAGTTTATCGAAGCAAAAATTCTTGATAAATCAGAGTTGTTAAATAAAAAAATAAGAGACTCAAATCTTCCTGAAGATATAAGAATAGGTGCTATTGTAAGAAAAAATAAAGTCATTATACCTAGGTCTAATTTTATATTTGAAAAAGATGATTTAGTTGTTTTTCTAGCTAAAAGAGAGCAGCTAAAAGCAGTTGAAGATATTTTCAGCGTAGGATCAATTTAATATTTGATGAATCTAAGAAGTATCAGTTTTTTCTTGAGCCTATTTTGTTTCCCAATAAGTTTATTGTCATTTATAAATATTTTATACTCATCATATTTTGATTATTTTTTAAGCATAGAGGCGTATTTTACAACTTTAATCTTGTCTCTAATTTTAGGTCTTTCATTTTATTTTTTTGGAAAAAAAGCTACAAAAAATATAAATTTTATAGAACAATTAATTTTAATAATACTTGTATATATTATTATTGGTTTATTAATATCAATTCCTTTTTATCTAAGTAATTTGCAAGTTACGTTTATTAGTGCTTTATTTGAAGCAATATCTGGATTAACTGGAACTGGTTTTTCAATTTTTAAAAATATAAAATATTTAGATCCAACATTAATACTCTGGAGATCATCGACACAATGGATAGGTGGTTTATACTTTTTACTTTTTCTAATCTTATTATTTTCTAATAAAACTTTTAATTTTAAAATGACTAACTTGACTTATTCAGGAGAAAGTAATTTTAAATCAGAGGAAAATATAAAAAATAACATTATAAAAATATTCATTTTTTATAGTGTTTTAAGTTTTATATTATTTTCTTTACTTAATTTTTCTGGTGTACGACTTTTTAACTCTTTGAACTTAACTATGACTTTAGTTTCAGGAGGTGGTTTTTTGCCATCAGATAACTTAAGTGAAATTATTTCTTCGAATTTCCAAAAAATTATTTTAATTTTTTCGTTTATTTTATCTATCTTAAATTTTTATTTTATATTTAATATTTTTAATAAAAAAAATTTTGCTATTTATCATAAAGAAGATTTTTATCTTATTGGATTATCATTAGTTTTAATTTTACTCATTTATTTTAAAAACTTTGATGGTTTAAATACAGTCCTTAGTGTTTTAAGTAGTATTGCTAATTCTGGTATAACTTTAATTGAAAATGATAATAATTTAAGTTTATATTTTTTATTTATTACAATAATTGGTGGTTCACTTATCTCTAATACATCTGGTATTAAATTGACTAGATTGTATATCCTATTAAAGATAACATCTGCAGAAATAATTAAATTAATAAGTCCTAATAGTATAATTAATAAAACAATTTTCAGCTCAGATAAAAAAATTACTGATGATAATATTGGAATTTCTTTTTTAATTTTTATTTCTTTCTTTATAAGTTTATTTATTTTGTCTAGTTTTTTAGTATTAGATAACATAGGGTTCGAAAAATCATTTAAACTTTCTATATTAGCCCTAACGAACACTGTTAATTCTGAAATGTATAATTTACAAAATATAAACTTCGCAAATCTATTAATATCATCTAAAATAAGTTTAATTATATTTATGATTATAGGAAAAATTGAGCTAATATCGTTTTTTTTAATTTTCAAAAAAATATTTTTAAAGGATTAAATGTCAAAAATTGTAATAATTGGTGCAGGTGCAATGGGCTCAGCTTTTTCGTTACCATGCTTAGATAATAATCACGATGTTAATATTGTCGGTACTCATTTAGAAAATGATTTTATTGATGATTTTCAAGCTAATGAAAATTTACATGCAGGATTAAAAACTAAAATACCCCAAGAAATTAAGGTTTTTAAATTTGATAAATTTGATCAGGTGCTTAAATCAAACGTTGATTTAATAGTGCTTGGAATAAGCTCTAAAGGTATAGAATGGGTAGCAGATCAATTAGTTAGGGTTTTTAGTGGAAAACAAATCCCTAATTTATTAATGCTTACAAAAGGTTTAAGCATTCATAAAAATAACTATGAGCTACTAGTAGATAAACTTCAGAGATTGTTGTTGGAAAAAGGAATTACAAAAACAAATATTTCAGCAGTAGGAGGTCCTTGTCTTGCAGCGGGATTGGCAAATAGAGTTCACAGTAGCGTAGTTATTGCAAATAAAGATATAAAAACTGCAAAAAAAATAGCAGATATGTTAAATACTAATTACTACCATACTTCTTTTTCAGATGATTTAAACGGAGTAGAAGTATCTGCAGCTATAAAAAATATTTTTTCTATGGCAGTTGGAGCTGCAAGGGGTTTATGTAGTAAAAATATTTCAGATGAGGTAAGAGAAAAGAATTATTTAAATACTGCCTCAGCTTTAATTAAGCAATCAATTCATGAAATGGAAATATTTGTTGAACACTTGAAAGGTAAAAAAGAGACAGTTAAAGGTTTAGCGGGTTTGGGTGATCTATATGTTAGTTCTGGTGGAGGTAGAAACGCTAAGATGGGGTCTTATATCGGTGAAGGTTTAACCTTTTCAGAAGCAAAAAAAACAAAAATGGAAAAAGTTACTGTTGAGGGCGCAGACTTAGCAATAGAGATTGCTAAAAAAGTAAATGAGGATTTTGATGAAAAAAAAATACCTTTAATGCTTAGTATGATTAATGCTATTGTTGAGGATAAAAAACTTGAATTCAATTGGGAAGCTTTTAGGTAATGAAAAAATTTATAATTTCAATTGATGCTGGAACAACATCAAATAGATCAATTCTTTTTGATCTAAAAGGTAAACCAATTTTTTCATCACAAAAAGAATTTACTCAATATTTCCCTAAAAGTGGATGGGTCGAACATGATCCCGATGAAATATGGAGAACAACTATTAAAACTTTAAAAGATGTCATCCAAAAAGCAAAAAAGTTAAAAGGAGAAATTTTAAGTATAGGTATTACAAATCAAAGGGAAACCACAGTTTTATGGGATAAAAAAAATGGCCAACCTGTTTATAAAGCGATTGTATGGCAAGATAGAAGACAAGAAGAATTTTGTAAAAAACTGAGAAAGCAAAATAAAGATACGATGATTTTTAATAAGACTGGGCTGCTTATCGACTCTTATTTTTCCGGAACTAAAATCAAATGGATTCTAGATAATGTGCCAAAAGCAAGACAATTAATGAATAAAAAACAGTTATTGTTTGGAACAATTGATAGTTTTTTAATATGGAGACTTACAAAAGGTAAAGTTCACGCAACAGATGCTACTAATGCTAGTAGAACAATGATTTATAATATCTCATCTAATAAATGGGATGATACAATATTAAACTTACTTAAAATTAAAAAACATATCTTACCTGAAGTAAAAGATTGTGCAGACGATTATGGACAAACTCATTCTTTAATTACCGGAAAATCAATACCTATAAATGGTGTAGTGGGAGATCAACAATCAGCAACTATTGGTCAATGTTGTTTCGAACCAGGGTCTTTAAAAAGTACATATGGTACGGGAGCTTTCGTTTTATTAAATACAGGTTCAAAGAAAATTTATTCGAAAAATCGTTTGTTGACGACAATTGCCTATAGGATTAAGGGTAAAACAACATACGCTATGGAAGGCTCAATCTTTATTGCTGGAGCAGGGGTCCAATGGTTAAGAGACAGAATGAAATTTTTTAAAAAAGCACCTGAAACAGAAAAAATAGTAAAGTCACTCGATAATAATAATGACATTTATTTAGTTCCCGCATTCACTGGATTAGGAGCGCCTTACTGGGATGCCAATGCCAGAGGTGTCTTAAGTGGCATTACAAGGGATACAAGCCCTAAAGAAATAGTTAGAGCTACTATAGAAGCAGTAGCCTATCAAACTTTTGATCTCTTCGAAGCTATGAAACATGATGGTCTTAGACCCAAAATAGTTAAAGTAGATGGTGGCATGGTTATGAATAATTGGTTCTCTCAATTTTTATCAGACATCGTAAATGTAAAAGTTTTAAGACCTAAAGTTCAAGAGACTACAGCTTTAGGCGCAGCTTTTATGGCTGGTTTACAAATCGGTGTATATAAATCATTAAAAGATATTTCAAAAAATTGGCATTTAGATAAAAAGTTTTCTCCAAAAATGAAAAATAAATCTAGATCAACGCTCATCAAAGGTTGGGAAAAAGCAGTCAAGCGTGCTTTAATAAATTAATACACTTCAAAGTTGTAATTATTTAATTTTACTCTCTGTACATTGTAGTTGATTTTTGGTTCAATATTAAATCATTAAAAACAACAATGGGGGAAATATAAAATGTTTAAAACATTAAAAACTTTCTTAGCTATTGCTGTATCATTTTCAATCGTAACTATTTCTAATGCATTTGCAGACGGTCATATGGCTGCAATTAAGAAATGGTCTAATGGAGAATTTAGTCTTTCAACACTTTCAGCTAAAGAAAGAGAGAAAGAACTAGAGTGGTTCCACAATGCCGCGAAGCCTTTCAAAGGAATGTCTATCAAAGTATTGTCTGAAACTATTCCAACGCACGAGTATGAGTCAAAAGTTTTAACAAAAGCTTTTGAAGAGATTACTGGGATTAAAGTTAATCACCAGTTACTTGGTGAAGGTGACGTAGTAATGGCTGTTCAAACACAAATGCAAACTAACGTAAGTATTTACGACGCTTATATCAATGACTCAGATTTGATTGGTACTCACGCTAGAATGCAACAAGCTGTAAACCTAACGAAATGGATGGCTGGAGAAGGTAAAGATGTTACTTTACCAACTTTAGACTTAGATGATTTCATTGGTAAACAGTTTACTACAGGTCCAGATGGCGACTTATACCAAATGCCTGACCAACAATTTGCTAACCTTTACTGGTTTAGAAAAGATTGGTTTGACAGACCTGAAATCAAAAAAGGTTTTAAAGCCAAATACGGATACGATTTAGGTGTACCATTAAATTGGTCTGCTTATGAAGACATCGCTAAATATTTCTCAGAAGATGTGAAAAATATTGACGGTGTTAGAATTTACGGTCACATGGACTACGGTAAAAGAGCTCCTGACTTAGGTTGGAGAATGACTGACGCGTGGTTATCAATGGCTGGAGCAGGTGATGTTGGAAAACCTAATGGAATACCAGTGGACGAGTGGGGAATAAGAATGGAAAAAGGTTCTTGTAACCCTGTTGGAGCTTCAGTAACAAGAGGTGGAGCTGCTAACGGTCCTGCTGCTGTATACGCAATCAGAAAATGGGATGAGTGGTTAAGAAACTACGCTCCTCCAGGTGCTGCGGCTATGGACTTCTATCAGTCTCTACCGTCACTATCTTCTGGAAACGTTGCTCAGCAAATTTTCTGGTACACAGCGTTTACAGCTTCTTTAGTAGGAAAAAATCCTAACAACAAAGTTGTTGATGCTAACGGTAAGCCGTTATGGAGAATGGGTCCATCACCAAAAGGACCTTATTGGGAAGAAGGCATGAAGCTTGGATATCAAGATGCTGGATCATGGACTTTATTTAAGTCTACACCAGTTAAAAATAGAAAAGCTGCATGGTTGTACGCTCAATTCGTTGTATCAAAAACAGTAGACCTTAAGAAAAGTCACGTTGGTTTAACTATTATAAGAGATAGTTCAATCGATCATAAATCATTTACTGAAAGAGCAGGTGATTTAGGTGGACTTGTTGAGTTCTACAGATCAAACAACAGAAATATTTGGTCACCAACAGGTGTAAACGTTCCGGACTATCCGAAACTTGCACAAATCTGGTGGCAACAAATTGGAGATGTAAACTCAGGTGCGTTTACTCCACAACAAGCTATGGATCGTCTTGCAGAAGAGATGGACTTAGTTATGTCTCGTATGGAAGCTGCTGACAAAGGTAGCAATGCATACGGTGGATGTGGACCAAGACTTAATAAACCAAGAGAAGCTTCTTATTGGTTAAATAAGAAAGGTTCACCAAAAGCTAAACGTGATGAGAAACCTCAAGGAAAAACTGTTCCATACGCGAAAGCTTGGAAATAGTAAGAGGTTAATCTAAATTGAAAAGGGGGCACTAGCTGCCCCCTTTTTTTAAAACTAAATTTTAAATTATGAGTCTAGAACTAAAAAATGTAGAAAAAAAAGTTGGAATAGATACTCATATTCATCCTACAAGTCTTAAATTAGAAAAAAATACCATAAATGTACTGCTCGGTTCCACACTAGCTGGCAAGACAACATTAATGCAAATAATGGCAGGGTTAGATAAACCAACCTCAGGTGAGATATGGTTTGACGGAAAAAATGTTACAGGCATGAAAGTACAAAAAAGAAATTGTTCTATGGTTTATCAGCAATTTATTAATTATCCAAATTATACGGTTTATGAAAATATTGCTTCTCCGCTAGCTATAACGGGAGTTAAAAATGATGAGATTAAACAAAGAGTAGGAAAGGTGGCTGAACTTTTAAAATTATCAGCAATGTTAAATAAAAAACCTGACGAATTATCAGGCGGACAACAACAAAGAACTGCATTAGCAAGAGCTTTAGTAAAGGACTCAGATTTAATTTTATTAGATGAACCTTTAGCAAATCTAGATTTTAAACTAAGAGAGGAATTGAGAGAGGAATTACCAAAATTATTTGAAGATAGAGACTGTATAGTTGTTTATGCAACAACAGAGCCATCTGATGCTCTGATGATTGGGGGGAATACAGCAACATTATTAGAGGGCAAAGTTATTCAATATGGCAAAACGCTAGAGGTTTATAATAGGCCTGAAAATTTAATTTCAGCTAAAGTTTTTAGCGATCCACCGATGAATATAGCTGAGATTACAAAAAGTGGAGATAATTGTAAATTTACCGATAATGATGTTCAATGGAAATCATCAGCAAAAATTAAGGATGGTACTTATAAAATAGGTATAAGACCTCATAATATTACAACTTATAAAGAGGGAAATAATTCAGTTGAAATTAATGGCAAGGTTCAAATTTCTGAACTTAGTGGGTCAGAAAGCTTAATACACTTTACTAATGGAAGTTTAAACTGGGTTTCATTATCTAATGGAACTCAACAAAAAAATGTTGGAGAAGATACTAAACTGTACATGAACACGGATGAGTTTTTATATTTTGATCAAAATAACAGATTGGTAAACAATGGCTAAAATAACTTTAAAAGATTTAAGTCACAGCTATTTAGAGCAACAGAATAATAATTCTGACTGGGCTTTAAGAGATGTAAATATTGATTGGAAAGATGGCGGAGCTTATGCTCTTTTAGGACCATCTGGTTGCGGTAAGACAACTTTATTAAATATTGTTTCAGGATTATTAAAACCAACAAAGGGCAGTGTTTTATTTGATGATAAAGATATGACATCACTCAACCCTGTTGAAAGAGATATTGCTCAAATATTTCAGTTCCCAGTTATTTATGACACCATGACTGTATATGAAAACTTAGCTTTTCCATTAAAAAATAGAGGTCTTTCAGACTCAGAAGTTGCATCTAAAGTTAAAGAAATTGCTGAGATGCTTGAATTGACAACTACATTGAATAACAGAGCATCAGGTTTAACGGCTGATGGTAAGCAAAAAATCTCATTAGGTAGAGGACTTGTCAGATCAGATGTAAATGTAATTATGTTTGATGAACCATTAACTGTTATAGATCCACATTTAAAATGGGTTTTAAGATCAAAATTAAAAGAACTTCATCAAAAAATTAAAAGAACAATGATATATGTTACACATGATCAAACAGAAGCTCTTACTTTTGCGGATCAAGTAGTCGTAATGCATGATGGTCAAATAGTTCAGACAGGAACACCTGTAGAATTGTTTGAGAAACCAAAGCATACATTTGTTGGTCATTTTATAGGCTCTCCAGGAATGAACATTTTGTCTTGTCAAATAAACAACGGTTCAGTTGCGATAAATGGCACAAAAATTGAAACTTCAAATTCTAAAATTGGTACTTCAAATTTTTCAAAAATAGAATTAGGCATCAGGCCAGAATTTATTTCCTTTGATAGTAAGGGTTTACCAGTAAAAATATTAAATGTGAGTAACACCGGAAAAAATAAGATTATAGAAACGGAAAGTGATGGTGGAAAAATTAAATTAATTATTAAAGCTGGAGAAAAAGTACCTGAAGGATCAGCTTTCTTAAATTTTAAAAAAGATTATACATATGTTTATGGAGATGACTGGATAGTAGAAAAATGAATAAAACTGTAAATCAAAAGGCCTGGTTTTTTGTAATACCTGTTTTTGTTTTAGTTGCATTTAACGCAATTATCCCTCTTATGACAGTTGTTAATTATGCTTTTCAAGAAACTTTTGGAAATAATCAATTCATGTGGGAAGGTACAAGATGGTTTAAGCAAATATTAGTCTCCGAAAGATTTCATGCAGCACTTGGACGACAAGTATTATTTACACTAATAATCTTAGAATTTTTTAGTTCAGCTGGTTCAGATCCTTCTTCTGTGATAGTTCCATCTACGTCGTCTAGGTTTTGCTCAATATATTTGCGAAAAACAGAACTTTTAGTCTCGCCGTGGCCAGTTTTGATAATATGTTTTGGCCCGTCAATACCTAGCGTCAAGTCGCCTTGAAAAGTAACATCTAAGTTATTAATAACAATATCTTCGTCGAAAAATCCGAATGGAATAGGCACATCCAAGTTACTATCAAAATTCAGAAATCCGTTTACATTATAGTTTATTTGTTCATCATATTTTTCATTAGGTACATCAATTTCAGTACTAGTTTCATTTAACAATACAAAAATAGTTCCAGTTAGTAGAAGAATAACAACTGTCCCCACTACTCCAATTGCTTTCAGATTTAAGCCTTCGACATCTTCAGCTATAGGAATTGCCCAATCTTCGTCTTTTTCCTCAATTTGTTTAGGCACTTCAAGATTTATCTCTTCATCATTTTTTTCTGGTGAAATTTCAGATAAATCTATGGTTGAATTATCGTCACTAGCTAAACTTACCTCATCGTCGTCTTTACCCGTGTCCCAAAGATTGTCTTCCGACTTCACAGAGCTTAGGCATCGCTATTCTATTTTAGAGTAATGTTGATTAATTACGATTTAATTATTGCAATTAGGAAAATAACAATTCCTACGATTCCGCCGATCATTCCACCTACGAATGCAAGGATAGAATTCATGAATACAACAGTATCATATGCCATAGTAGTTACGTAATATATTAGAGCGGCGCCGACTATTAGAAATATTAATCCAACATTTCTGGTCTTGCTACTTCCATAGTACGATATTAAGAGCCCCATTAGCAGCATTGATAGTGATGCACCCACCATCAACATAGAAATTGCAATATCGGATGTTTCAGCCATTATTCTTCCTCCTCCGCAGAATCATTTGATTCAGCATTTAACTCTTTTTCTAATTTCTTAAGTTCTTCATCTAAATCTAAGTCTTCTAGATCTTCTAAATCTAAATCTTCTAAATCATCTACAGTATCTACTTTCATAAGAACAAATAGAATGATAAACATTCCAAGAATCATTCCGGCAAGAGCAGCAAGTCCTGAAACTAATGCTTCAATTAAGGTATCTTCTTCAAGTGGATATCCTACCATAAAGAAAGCTATTATTGCTATTCCTAAAAACAATAGACCAAATCCTATTTTCTGAGATTTACCAGCACCAAAGTACGATGTGAATAAGCCAGTAGCTATTAGAGCTACTCCAACACCTACAACAAACATTGATACAAAGTAGTCCATTAACATTTCGTTGCTAAATTCTGTGGACATGTCCATGGTTGTTATTTTAGCGCCTTCATTATAAACATATCTATCTACATTTTATCGACGATGTTTACAGGATAAGTATATATACACTGCACTTT
>ENA-OSEY01001510-OSEY01001510.1-marine-metagenome-genome-assembly--contig:-NODE-1510-length-16012-cov-3.725824_pt1 | contig 16012 bp, 10 predicted proteins | sample MGYA00248465_ERZ534230 | MGnify/ENA primary metagenome ERZ534230 (study PRJEB26409, sample SAMN06344110) | marine metagenome | isolation source: Sea water from surface | place: Atlantic Ocean:Southern...
TATTACCTGCTGTCATAATTTTGTTGCAAAAAAGAGGGCATGATGACCATGCCCTCTTAATTTAACGATTGACGTCAGCCTTAGACAGAGTGTTAGAGAGTTGTAAACTCTTCGTCCAGCTCAGCATCCTTGAGTGACTGGGTGATTTCTGCATTCAACCCCTTGAGTGAAAGGCTGAAATCAGCACCTCTTTGTTGCTTAGTAAACAACAGATAGTTCCAACCTGTGTCGTCAACAGTCTTCAGATTAGTCATATCGAGGACCATGCCCTGCAGCCCATTCAATTTCTCCACTTCCTTTTTGAGAAGTGGGAGTTTGCAGCGGGTCAGCTCGCCGTCCAATGCAAAAGTAACAACGCCATCCTGATAGCTCATCAAATCAGCACTGAAACCCAAGCCTGCAGGTTCAATCCTGACACGAACGCGAACGGGCTTATCCGACTCAGGCAGATTGACAATCAAGTTGGCGCGATCGAAATCACTGTATGACTTGTCATCAATCCAAACCTCGGAAAGCTCAACGCTGCCAGCAGGCAGTAGATCAGGAGCAACACGTAGTTTATTCTCAGGCCAAGCATGGGGATCCGGCTGGAAATAAAAGTCCATCGGTTCCTTGTTCACCAATAAATTTGAATAGATTGCTGCAAGGAAGCAGAGCTCGAAGGAGTGGTAACCAGCCATGGAATGGCTTCCTTTTCCACGCTCTCCACCCAATGCATAGGGTTGACCATTCGAAAGAACATTGAAATAGATGCCGCCGGCGTCATAATCGAGGAACCAACCGTTGTAGAAGGCAGAACCTTCCCTTGCGTAGCGGAGGTACTCAGGCTTGTCGTTATAGACACCAGCCATGATGTAGTAAGCAAGAATCCCCTGTTCCTGCTGCCACCAGGCTTTTCTATCGTGCCAGACACGACGGTAATGCTCTTCCCCATCCTTCAGGGTACGCTCCATCATGTCGTACCAGCCACCGCGCTGGTTATCACAACCTGCGCCTGGAATCGCATCAGCAATCTGATGAGCGAACGTCTTGTAGCTCTCCTTGGGCATCAAGCTATGCATCCTGGTGAGGTTCCAGGCAACTTTGAGATTGTGACCGACCACGCACCTTGCTTGGTGAATCCCCCACTTCAGGTCATGGGTCCAGTCTTCATAGAACTTCTCGTTCATGAAGGGGCTGTAGCCATAATCCGGGAAATGCTCGCAAATCGTGTCGAAAGTATCTTCGAGAAACGTTCCGTAGTTCTCATCTCCAGTGGCTAAATACAAGTTGATGAGATAAGCCGGAGCGTGGTCACCAACGGAGTTCCAATTTTTCTTGGCCTTGTTGACACCAAGGGAATCAGCCTTGGCATCGAAAGTGACAGGGTCAACGTGTGAATAGTATCCACCGTATGGACCATGATCTTTGTAGTAGCGGTTTAGGAATGAGATCGTGTCGTCAATGTCATGCTTAATGCTTTCGCCACCAATCAGTCGCCACGTCTGGGTTGGGCCAGCGAGAGCATAAATTTGTTCATAACAAGGAATTGCATTGCCACCTTCATCACCACCGGCAGTGGAGCCCATGTACTTACGAACGCTGCCATCCTCTTGGATATCAATTTGGCTGTACCAGTAGCAGATCCCTTCACTCTTGTTCTGGTGCCTGAAGTGGCGCTGCATGTATTCAGTTCCGTTCTTGGCTGCCTCCAAAGCCCGTTCGTCGCCAGTGATCATGTAGGCCGTGGCAAAGCCGTAGATCAAGCGTGAGATGGTATCAAGATTTTGAACACCATCCTGCTTTTTACCCTCGGCACTAAGATCTGTTCTGAATTTTTTGAAGTCAATGGCTTCACCTTCAACAACTCGGAACTGAGCTTCCAAATAGAAATTCAGGAGTTGCTGAATCTGATGAATCCACCAATTCTGATCTTCAAATCTAAGGTCATCTTTTCCTCGACCAAACAGCAACATGTGCTTGGCTTCAAACTTCAACCTGTCTGATTCAGGATAGAAAAGGCCATAAACGTGAATGAATCGGCCTTCAACCAAGATCTGACTGAGATCGGGAGCCATTTGAAATGGCTCGCCTAGGTTCCTGACCAGCTCAGCGTATGCTGCATCAGTAATTTTCACTGTGTACATCCTTCCATCGGATGTTTCAAGCTCTACTTCGCCTTTGCAGTCAAAAAGATCGGGGTATGAAACGCTACGAATGTAACCAGCGATAAGGTCAGAAAAAGGGAAATTAAGCTGATTAGAAGATGCCATGACTGGGTTGAATGTGAGGTTTGTAGAGAATGTGTGAGAATTAATTGAAAGTCATGTTGACGCTCGAGAGACGAGCGTCACGATGCTTCGGCCGGTTACCAAATAGCTGTTTCCTTGAACAGCAACCTGCTGATCGGGAGACGCGATGTCCTGAGGTGAAGGCAAAGCAGTATCTATTGATCGATACCAGGCTAGGCCTGATATTTGAGGAATTTCAAATTCGATGGCATCCCAAAACATATTGAACATAACGTGAACATTGTGAGTCTGATCTGTATCCTCCGCCGTGTCTCCAAGGGTCATCGCAAGGCATCGAGCTTCACTGTTGTCCCAGCCTGGGTTGTTCAATTGCGTACCATGCCAACTAATATCGGAAAGCCCGAACTTGTTTGATTCACCTGTGAAATAACGACCACGGAAATGGTCGATATACATTTTTCTTTTCCCAATTAGGAGTGACCAGAATCGAATCATCTCCTGACTTTCTTTTGATTCAATCTGATCCCAGTTATACCAATTGATCTCGTTATCATGGCAATAGGTATTGTTGTTGCCACCTTGGCTCCGCATGTATTCATCTCCACCAACAATCATGGGCACACCCATAGAAAACATATGAATCACGGCAAAGTTCTTGACCTGCTTTTTTCTCATATCATTAATCCATTGATCGTCAGTCTCGCCCTCGACGCCACAATTCCAACTTAAATTTTCATCAATTCCGTCGTTATTATCTTCCCCATTCGCCCAGTTATGCTTTTCGTTATACGCAGTTAAATCATAAAGAGTAAATCCATCATGTGCCGTGACGAAGTTCACACTATTGACAGGTTCATGGTGGTGCCACTGATAGAGATCTGCACTGCCCGTAATGCGTGAGGCCACCTCACTGATGATGCCCGCATCACCTTTAATAAAACGACGAATGCAATCCCTGTATTTACCGTTCCACTCAGCCCATCGCGCTCCTGGAAAATAACCAATTTGGTACAGACCTGCAGCATCCCAAGCTTCAGCAATCACCTTGCTCTTGCCAAGAATATCGTCGAGTTCAATCGCCCAAATCACTGGAGGATGCTCCAATGGAGAACCGTCTTCGCCTCGACTCAACACAGAACCTTCATCGAATCGGAAGCCATCAACATGCATCTCATCCACCCAGAATCTCAGGGAGTCGAGAATCAGCTTTTCACCGACGGGATGATTACAGTTGAATGTGTTGCCACATCCTGTGTAGTCGTAGTAATACTCTTTTGATCCGTTAGTGCCAGTTAGATAGTAATACGTTGAATTATCAATTCCCCTGAAGCTGAACATCGGCCCCTGATGATTGCCCTCATCCGTGTGGTTGTACACCACATCAAGGATCACTTCGATTCCTGCATTGTGTAGAGCTTTCACCATGTCGCGGAACTCCTTGATATGAGTTCCTGCATCCGCGCTCACGCAATAACCCTGGTGAGGCGCGAAATAGCCCATGGTGCTGTAGCCCCAATAGTTCACCAATTTGCGGCCTTCATGTTCCTTGGTGACATCTGTGTGATCGAAGCTGAAGCATGGCAGAAGCTCGACAGCCGTGACACCAAGACTTTTCAGATAAGGAATTTTTTCGATCAGTCCCAGATAAGTGCCTGGATGTTTAACGCCACTGGTCGGACTCTTGGTGAAGCCCCCCACATGCATTTCATAAACGACCGTATCGGCCATCGGACGTTTCAGGGGCTGATCCCCTTCCCAGTCGTAGTCGCCGGTGTCGATAACAACGCTGCGCATGCTGCTGTGCAGGTTGTCCCCAGGTGTGCAGGCAGCTCCGCGATTCCAAAGGGCCAGACTGTTTCCTTTGGAGTACGGATCGACAAGAACCTTCTCTGGATCGAAGCGATGGCCGTTCCAGGGTTCACGGGGACCGTCCACCCGGTAGGCATAGCCCATGCCTGGTTTGACGCCTTCGATGAAGGCATGCCAGATGTTGAAGCTTCTGTTTTCAGTCGCAGTGAGGGTAATGACCTTGACCGGCTCAAGGTCTTCAGGTCGAGTGAAGATCAGCAGTTGAACCCCAGTAGCACTGCCGCTGAACAGAGAAAAGTTCACGCCGTCTGCTTCGACGGTGCTTCCAAAAGGGTGAGGAGACCCGGTGTAACGACGAAATGCTGTGCCCTGTGGTTCGAGCGGATTGCCCCTAAGCGATGTAATGACAGGAGGAGCGCTAATCGTCATGGAGGTAATCGATGCAGAGAAAAAGGCAGAAGAAGAGTCGTCAGCCCCTAGATCTTTCCGTACCTGGTACGAATCGGTCTTTTCTTGGATAGCAGCGTTTGCATATAAGGGGGGAGGTCGACCTGGGAAATATCAGCTCGCACTGACAATGAATACTTAATAAAAAAGAGATGAATCACGCAAGAGGGTGTTATTGATGTAATGCCATGGCACCCTCAAGGTCCCTTGGGTCGATTGAAGCGAAGATGCAACGGTCGCCCAATCGATTAACTCTTAGTTTGATTCAAGTTCTTCAACCAAACTCTTCATATGCGAAAAAGAGACATTGATATTAACGAGACACGTTTTTTCTGATCAGGCCAGGCACTTCCCCGCCAGCCCTATCAAGAACAATTCAATAACTTCGACACTGCGCCAGCGGCCACCAAGAAATCAACATGATCCAACGAAGTATTGTCACCATTCAGGCAATGACGACCCTCTAAAGAGCAGACATAAACCATCATACAAATTGCATGACGATGAACCGGTGAAAGCTAAGGGGAAGAGAAAGCTTGCCCGCCACGTGATTGTCATCGCAGGCGCATCGGGATCAGGCAAATCGAAGTTGATCCAAAAGTTAAGTCAGCCACCCCATGACGCCTTCACCCTGGGCGTACTGGAACGGCTCGACTGCAACCCGAAGCAACGCTTCAAACGCTCAACTGTTGAACGGATGCAGAGGCTGATGGACCCCGTGAATTCCAAGAAACGAAAAGCACGAAGGTTGAACAGCTGTCTACTGCTTCATATCGACCTGACCAGCATCAATCACAATAATAATCTGAAACTATTACGCCATATTTCAAAGCAGACCAAACGGCTCGACGTGATTACCCTTTACACCTCACCGGACGAATGGCGCCAACGCATTCTTGATCGACTTCACACCAGCAATGAACCATCCTTGAGAGCTGCCTTGATAGCACTATCAGCAAGAGCAAGCAGACGACTTTCAAATTTCATGTACCACCGAGAATATAGAAAATGGCTGAGGACATTCAGTGACTACAAAACCAAAAGACATTGCTTCATCAATACTTTTGAACAGTCTTTTTTAAAAACGATACCACCAAATTAGCTCAATTAAAAACGAAAAACTATCAACCACTGTTTTATCTCTCAATCGTTTTTTATCGGAACGGAGAGTGTGGGAATCCATACAGGTCGAAATAGGACCTGCTGGAACCACTTGGGAAGACCTTGAGGGCATATTTGCGGGAATCCAACAACACACTGTTTAGGACCTGCTGGAACCACATAAAAAAGACCCCTGGGTCTCTCACCCCCCAGAGGCCCATTCCCCTCTTTTCTCGACCCAATCACCCTCCTCCTGGTGCTCTTCCGTGAGAAGTAGGAGAACCGTCAGAACAGGTAGTGACGACCGCTCCTAGTTCGGTCGCCCGCAAGCAATAAAAAAGGCGGCAGGGAGTGCCGCCAGCAACAAGGGGACGAACGCGTCGAAAACGCTGGACTCTCTCCAGCAGCACCACCCTCGTCAGACAACCAGGGGTGCCGTGGGTGCCGTTTACGAACTGCCAAAAAAAAGGAGCGGTCCCACCCGCTCCCAGTTCGACGCATTGCCCCTTCAACGAAGAAGCAACCGAAGGATCACTCGGGGTTCACCTACTGGTCGTCGCCATTACGACCAAACGACTACTGGGGTCAGCAACCCAAGAAAAAGCAGAGGTCCCACCCTCTGCTCTGTTCGACGCATTCATCTCTTACGGATGATGCTCTTTTATGTTCGCTCCGTTACAAAACCTTCCGCTATCGGTAGAACCGCTCATTAAGAAGGGGGGTGAGCAGACACCCCCCTGAAGGTCCTTGAGACCTGGTTTGTCGTCCTAATCGGTCTCTGACCTCATCCCTGTTTTAAAGCGGTTCGGAGCACAACGGCATGAGCGGAACTACCGCTTCCTGTATCCCATGGGCACATAAAAAAGAGCGGTCCCACCCGCTCTCCTTAAGACACATTCCCACCCCCCTTACAAGGGGATGTCCTGATGCTCGCGAGACAAACCGATATCGCCATCCGTAAAAGCGCCCATTTGCTTGTATCGCAGGGGCACAAAAAAAGGAGCGGTATCCCTATCGCTCCCTTGGAAACTGAAAGTGCCGCTGGGCGGGACGTCGCCAAGCGACCACCACCATCACCGATGAGGTGGGACCGCTGTGGGTGCCGTGAGCGTTTTCCAAGAAAAGACCCAGGAGTGTTTGACCTCCTGGGTTCCTCGCTCTCATGCGATACGACCTGTCTAACACTGCTTACCAAGCATTTGTGCTTACGGGATACCGAACTTTGTATCGATTGAGAACAAAGTCATTCGCCCAGAGCAGGACCCCTGGAGAACTCTGAATAGAGCGCCGATGCTTCATCGGGCATCCCTCCATCCCAAAGCGTTTGCGTCCTCTCCAGCAACCAAGTCCCCGCTTCACTCCAAAGTTCCCGCTGGAAGGTTGATTTGAGGTGGTTGGCGTCTCTGTAAGACATGGCGGGGCAACACCTTTTTGAGGTTGTAGGCACCCGCCACATAGGGAGCGGCAGCGATTTTTACTGGATTGGGATTTAGGTGCGGGAACACCTTCCCGCCAGTTCACCAAGGGCACAAAAAAGACCTGGGTTCCCGTGCCCCAGATCCCTTGTTCTGACACCCTCCTCCTGGAAGAACAACCCAACTAGGGAGCAAATAAGGAGGTTCCGCAGGTACAAAAAAAGGACCAATATCCCTATATCGGTCCTTCGGGAACTGAAAGTGCCGACTGGAATGACGGTTCCAAGCGACCACCATCGCAGTGGGTTTGGGACGAACGAAGACCTTTCAGGACTTACTCAGAACGGAGAGGGTGGGATTCGAACCCACGAGGGTGTTACCCCTACACGATTTCGAGTCGTGCGCGATCAACCGGACTCTGCCACCTCTCCACACGCCCTCAGGCGTACATGCACTTTAAAGGCCGATGAACCGCGAGCCAGCTCCATGCTTCAGAAGCCAACGCCGCTGTGGTGCGGAAGGCTTGAAGCCCAGCCATGTTCCGGTGATCATCTGCTGGGGTTTTGATCGCTGCCGATGCTGCAGTGCCCACAAGGCCTGAGGGCTTGGGAACAGTTGCCAGCGCTGAGGACCCACCCGCATCAACAGTGCTCCAGAGCGATGCTGGAGGTGCTGCACCGATAAGCCATCACTCCGAAGCACCTGGCCGATGGCGATGGGAGCTTGGCCTTGCTGGGGGGCCTCAACGCGGTGCGCCAACGCTTGCCAACAGGCCATCACCTCTGTGGCCACAGGATCCAAGAGCATCACCCAGTCCAGACGGGCGTGGCCGTGCACGGCGGCGAGTCTCTTCGCCATTCGGCAACTGCGCGCATCTCCATGGGTGCTCACCAGAGCGGCACGCCCACGATGGCGAGCCAGCAACCAGTGGCGACCGAACCGCTCCACCGCCACCAGGCCATCGCCGAGCTGAAGCAGGCCATGGGCAAACAGGGCGATTGCCAGGGGGATCAACGACCAGCACCGGCGGCAAGGCCCTGCCCCCAGCAACCAAGGCAACAGTCCAAGCACAAACAGGGCAATCACCCACTCTTGGGGCCGGCCTGTGAGCAGTTGTGCACCAGGCCAGTGGCTGATCCAGCTGGCCATGGTGATCACCAGGCCCGCCAACTGATGAACGGGCCACAGCAGCATGGGCAGCACAGCCGGAGGCCCCACGAGCACCAACAACGCCGAGAGCATGGCGAGCAGCGTGAGCGGCGCCAGCAGCGGGGCAACGAGAAGATTGGCAACCAGGGCGTACAACGGCATTGCACCGAAGTGGAGCAACTGGAGCGGGAGCGTCCAGACCAGCGCCGCCAGAGGAATGGAGCACGCCGCTGCCAGCCCCTGGCAGCGATCTGGCAACCACGCCTGAACAGCCCGCTCGAGGCGGGGAGCCGTGAGGATCAGCCCAGCGGTGGCCGCCGCACTGAGTTGAAAACCAATCGATAGGGCCCAGGCCGGGCGCAACAGCAACATGCCGCTGAGCGTCAGCACCAGCACCCCCAGGGGACGGCTGTGATGCCCTGCCTCACGAATCAGCAAGGCCATCGCAGCCATCAGCACCGCCCGCACCACCGATGGCTGGGCTCCGGCGAGACAGACAAACAGCAGCAGCGCCATGGCCGCCAGGGGAAGCCTCAGGCCAGGCGGCCAGCGGCGAGCCAACATCAGCACAGTGCCGAGCAGAACGGAGAGGTGAAACCCCGATGCCGCAAGGGCATGGGACAAACCGGCCATCCGGAACGCCTCTCGGATGTCTGCGGAGAGCTGCACCTGGGCGCTGCCCAGCACCAGGGCGGCCAAGAAACCACCCCGCCGCGGCCCGACAACCTGTTGCAGTCGCTGGGCAACATCGCGCCGCAGATCAGCCAATGGCGTCCATGGACGCTGCAGCACCTCGATGCTCTCGACCCGCAGCTGACTCCAACTGCCTTGGCGGGCCAGACGTTCTGCCGATCCCGGCAACAGCGGGTGCGCCGCTGGCAGCGGACGCCTCAGCACCCCTATGGCCTGGACTCGCCAGCCCTGCTGCAACGGCGCAGAGCAGGCAGGCAGCTGGAGCTCGGTTCGTCCATCGACCCGGCGAGCCTCGATCCGATCCACCTCCAACAGAGCAGAACATCCCGAGGAAAAACGGCGCACATCAGCGAGCAAGCGACCGCTGATCGCCACGGACGCAGGCGGCGTCTGGATCAAGCGAGATGGATCGGCTCCGCTCGGCGTCGGCGCCCCCCACAACACCCCCCGAAGCACAAGCAGTGCCAGGAGACAGAGGGCAATGGCATCAGCAAAACGACGACGACGCAGAAACCATCAGGCCGCTGTCTCGAGGGTTCCCCCCTGCAAGAGAGGGAAACCAAGGTCCTCCCGTTCCGCCAGCCAGGCCTCGGCCACCTTGCGGGCCAGGTTGCGGATCCGGCCGATGGTGGCGGTGCGCTCCGTCACGGAAATCACGCCACGGGCCTCCAGCAGGTTGAAGGTATGGCTGCACTTCAGAACGAAATCCAAGGCCGGTGCCGGCAGTTGCTTCTCGATCAGATCAGCCGCTTCCGCTTCGTAGATGGCGAACAACTGCTTGAGCCGCTCCGGGTTGGAGGCCTCAAAGTTGAAGTGGCACTGCCCCTTTTCAAACGGCAGCCAGATCTCGCCGTAACTGCGCTCGCTGTTCCAGCTGAGGTCCCAGATGCTTTCCACGTCTTGGAGATACATCGCCAGCCGCTCGAGGCCGTAGGTGATCTCAATCGAAACGGGCTTGCAATCGATGCCGCCGCATTGCTGGAAGTAGGTGAACTGGGTCACCTCCATGCCATCGAGCCACACCTCCCAGCCCACACCCCAGGCGCCGAGGGTGGGGGACTCCCAGTTGTCTTCGACGAAACGGATGTCGTGGTCAGCGGCCTTGATGCCCAACGCCTCCAGTGACGCCAGGTAGGTCTCCTGGATGCCATCTGGGGATGGCTTGATCAGCACCTGGTATTGGAAGTAGTGCTGGGCCCGATTGGGGTTGTCGCCATAACGGCCGTCGGTGGGGCGACGGCAGGGTTCGGGGTAGGCCACGGCCCAGGGCTCAGGGCCGATGGCACGCAGCACCGTGTGGGGACTCATGGTGCCGGCACCCTTCTCGGTGTCGTAGGGCTGCAACAACAGACACCCCTGATCCGCCCAGAACCTGTTGAGCGTGCTGATGATGTCCTGAAAGTACAAAACGCAGTCCTAGCCTTGAGTTTGGGTGTCCGTGGAGTTGGACATCAGTTGGACAGGAAACACAAACGTGTTGCGCTGTCTCGCTCACCAACGCCGCTGTCTAGGCGAGTTGGACCTGAGTTCGACAATTCTCTCAAAGCAGCGTTTGTCCAACCATTGGAAGCGCTGTGAGCGCAGAGAGCAACTCACTCAATCAACAGACGGCAGAGCAATGAACTCATAAATGTTTATTTTTATTACGAAGGCACACGCTTACGATTTACTTTCTTCAAATTGTGTTAAGAGCTAAAACTTCTATGGTTCTACAAAGAGCCTTAAAGCCCCTTGGAACGAGACTGCTTGCAGGGAGTCCGCTGATAAAAGATTGGCTGCGGTTGTTACTCACACTCGGCGCAGCTATTAATAAAATGACTTGACATTCAAAACAAGTGCCTCAAAAAATAAAACCCAGTATTTTTAACGCTCTTGAAAGCCTGACCTTATTAACAACATTTATTTTTACGGAGCAATTTGACCGGAATCTTGACCTTGAAGGCGTGGAGCAAAGTCTTCAAAGAAGTGTTCTCGAAGTTCTTCATAATTTTCTTCAATCCATAACCGAGCCAAATCACCCCCTTGGAGCTGCAACATTTGCCATATTCAGCATCTCGATCGTCCTCTCTATCGCAGGCTTCAAAGCCAGAAAAATCAATGATGTTCTTGCTACTTACTTATCAATTGCTTGGGCTGTAGAACTTCTAACGATGAACGTCCTTTTACTCTCCCCCCTTAAAAGCCCTACACTACTTCTGATTGAACTTGTATTGTTTATACCTGTCATCGTCGTCGCCTTCTCTTGGTGGTACTGGAGGATTAACCTCCCAAGCGCGGAAGGCAATACACCTGCAATCGAATTTGCGCATCCAATACCCACACCGGCGGACTATTTAATGCTCTCTCTTGGCACTTTTATAAAAAATAATGTTACGTCGCACAAAATGAAAACCAAAACAGCCAAGTACACTTCTATAGCGAATAGCTTTATTGCACTAGATATTCTCGGCTTAACATTAAGTAGAGCCGTAAGCGTTGCGATTAATTAACCAATAAACTGAAGTCCTGAAAATGCACTGGGTTGGGGCGTCCTGGATTCCGATCCTGCCCAGTGGCCGGTCAGCCCTCCAAGGCCAGACAACGGTGCAGGTGTGCAATGGCGTGATGGCGATGCGGATTGTTGCCGCTGGGACCAATCATTCCGAGCCAGAAACTGCCATCCCCTTGAAAGACCAAAACGGGCTTTGCGCCTCCCTTGCCATGGCAATCCAGCAAGGACATGCAGAGCTTTTCAGCCACCTCCGGCCCCTTGGGGCGCTGGCGCAGGCGACGCAGCAGAGGATCCACCTGCGAGAAGGAAACGAAACAGGCGCGGTCGGAGTCGGTGATCAGGATCAAACCATCCAGCCACTGCACTTCCTGAAGCAGCTCTTCAATGCGGGGCAGCAGCTTCGGCAGCGGAAACGCCAATCCGGAACCTCCCCTTAACGTTCTCTTCAGCTTTCCTAGGACAGCGATGGGGTGTGTCGCAAGCGACACAGGCAAAGACTCACGCTCTGAGGCTCAAAACGCCCATCTGTCCAGCCACGAGCGAGCGGTGGCTGGCTCCGGCAAATCCCGCCTGACGGGCCAGCCGCTCCTGTTCCGGGCCGGCAGGAAAGCGCTCCAGACTCTTCTCCAGGTAGGCGTACTCCTCCCGTAAGCCCACAGAGGCGGCAGCAGGCACCACCAGGCGACGCAGATAAAAACGCTGGAAGGCGGCCGCCGCGCCGCTTTGGGGCAGACGGTTGAAATCGAGCACCCCGGCGCGGCCGCCGGGCTTCAACAACCGGCGGAGTTCCTGCAGCCCCTGCAGGGGGTCCGCCAAGTTGCGCAATCCGTAGGCCATCACCGCGCCATCAGCGCAGGCGCTGGGCAAGCCGGTTTGCAGAGCATCCCCCTGCTGGAAGGTCACCGGCAACCAGGGCTGCTGGCGCTGGCGCTGGCGGGCGCGCTCCAGGGGAGCAGCGGCGGCATCCAGACCGGTCACCGCACCAGCGGGGCGAACCCAGCGCCCCAGCTCCAAGGCCAGGTCCCCTGTTCCGCAGCACAGATCCAGCCAATGCTCACCTGCCACCGGCTTCAGGGCGCGCACCAACTGACGTTTCCACTGGCGATGCAACCCGAAACTGAGCACATCGTTGAGGCGGTCGTAGCGGGGAGCGACAGCGTCAAACAGCTGTTCCACCGCCGCGGGATCACCAGGCTTCATGGACGGATCGTCAGGCCACGGGAGAGCAGATCTTGCTTGATTTCTTCCACGGTGAGAACGCCGTCGTGCAACAACGAAGCCAGCAAGGCTGCGGAAGCATGGCCTCCCGTGGGGCCCACGTCCAACGCCTCAGCGATGTGATCCAGGCAGCCCGCGCCGCCGGAGGCGATCACCGGGATGGGGACTGCATCGGCCACGGCCCTGGTCAGGGCAAGGTCGTATCCCGCCTGGGTGCCATCACCATCCATGGAGGTGAGCAGGATCTCTCCAGCCCCAAGGCCAGCCACCCGCTGGGCCCACTCCACAACATCGAGGCCCGTGTTCTCGCGGCCTCCCTTCACGTACACATCCCAGCCGCCGGCATCGCGCCGACGGGCATCAATGGCCACGACGATGCACTGGCAACCGAACTGATCGGCCCCCTCCCGAACCAGCTCAGGGCGCCGCACCGCAGAGGAGTTGAGACTCACCTTGTCGGCGCCGGCCCGCAACAACTCGGTGATTCCTTCAACGGTGCTGATGCCACCGCCGACGGTGAAGGGAATCGTGACCGATTCAGCTGTTCGACGCACCATGTCGATCAGGGTGCCGCGCCCCTCATGGCTGGCTGCGATGTCGAGGAAAACGAGCTCATCCGCACCTGCACGGCTGTAACGGCAAGCCAGCTCCACTGGATCGCCGGCATCGCGCAGGCCAACGAAATTGACACCTTTCACCACCCGTCCACGGGCGACATCCAGGCAGGGAATCAGACGCAGAGCAACCATCGATTCGGCGCAAAAGCGACTGTTAAGGTTGCGCCACTCTCCAAGCCTCGCAGGCCATGTCCCAGGGTGACGCCATCTCGATCGGCTCCAAGGTTCGCGTGACCCGCGTGCGTGATCGCATTCCCCAGGCCATGGTTGACCTTCTGAAGAAGGACGCGAACGGCACGGTGAAGGATTTCCGCACCGTCGACGGCAAGGGAATCGGTGTGGTTGTTGAGCTCAGCGATGGCTCCACCAGCTGGTTCTTCGAAGACGAAATCGCCGCCGCCTGAGGACTGACTCTGTGAGCGACGCGCGTCAGCTGCTTGGGATGAAAGGTGCCTCAGGCACCACCAACATCTGGAAGCTGCGGCTGCAGCTGATGAAACCGGTCACCTGGATCCCCTTGATCTGGGGTGTCATCTGTGGTGCCGCAGCCAGCGGTAATTACGAGTGGCGTTTGGACCACGTGCTCGCGGCCTTCGCCTGCATGTTGATGAGCGGCCCCTTGCTGGCGGGCTTCACCCAGACCATCAACGACTACTACGACCGCGAGATCGACGCGATCAACGAGCCCTATCGGCCGATCCCCTCGGGAGCAATTCCCCTGGGCCAGGTCAAACTGCAGATCTGGGTTCTGCTGCTTGTGGGGTTGGGCGTGTCCTACGGCCTCGACCAGTGGGCCGGCCACTCCACGCCTGTGGTTTTTCTGCTGGCGTTGGGAGGCTCCTTTGTGAGCTACATCTATTCAGCCCCCCCGCTGAAGCTCAAGCAGAACGGTTGGCTGGGCAACTATGCCCTCGGTGCCAGCTACATCGCTCTGCCCTGGTGGGCCGGCCAGGCCCTGTTTGGGCAGCTGACCTGGGGCACAGCACTGCTCACCCTGGCCTACAGCCTTGCGGGCCTTGGCATTGCTGTTGTCAACGACTTCAAGAGCGTTGAGGGCGACCGTGAACTTGGGCTTCAGTCGTTGCCGGTGGTGTTCGGCATCAAACGAGCCAGTTGGATCAGCGCCGCAATGATCGATGTTTTTCAGCTGGCGATGGTTGCCGTCCTGATCGGGATCGGCCAGCATTTTGCAGCGGTTCTGCTGGTTCTCTTGATCGTTCCCCAGATCACCTTCCAGGACATCTGGTTGCTGAGAGACCCCGTGGCTTTTGACGTCAAATATCAGGCCAGTGCCCAGCCCTTCCTGGTGCTCGGCATGTTGGTGACCGCTCTGGCCGTGGGCCACAGCCCCTTGACCCAGGTGATGTGAACCGTTCCCGCCTGCACTGGGCACTGATCGCTGGCACAGCAGCTGCAGTTGGCGTGGGCGCAGCTCTCAGCATGCGCGGCCTGACGGACCTGGTGGATACCACCCTTCCGGATGCTCGTGGGGTTAGCAGTTTCAATCGGCCAGGAACGATCACCCTGCTCTCCACCAACAGCAAAGTGATCCAGAAGCTGGGGCCAGCGACGCGCGAAAAGGTGAAACCCGGTGCGATGCCTCCAACTGTGGCTGAGGCTTTCATCGCAGCCGAAGACCGGCGCTTCTATCAGCACGACGGTGTGGATGGCTGGGGCATCGCCAGGGCCATCGTCACCAATGTCCGCCAAGGCGCGGTTCGGGAAGGGGCAAGCACCATCACCCAGCAGCTGGCTCGAACCGTCTTTTTGAGCCAAGACCGCACCATCACCCGCAAACTCAAGGAAGCGGCTCTGGCCATGAAGCTGGAGCGTCAGCTGAGCAAGCAGCAGATCCTCGAGCAGTACCTCAACTACGTCTACCTGGGGTCCGGCGCCTATGGCGTTGCCGATGCGGCCTGGATCTACTTCTCCAAAACCCCGGAGCAGCTCACGGTTCCTGAAGCAGCCATGATCGCTGGGCTGCCGCCAGCTCCATCGATTTATTCACCCCTGGTGAACCCAGATCTGGCCAAGGAGCGGCGCTCGATCGTTCTGGATCGCATGGCCCAGGCCGGATTCATCTCCGCCAGCGAGGCAGAGCGCGGTCGCAACAGCACCCTCGGACTGAAGCCTGCAACACCCAAGTACTTCAACAGTTCAGCGCCTTACTTCACCACCTGGATTGCCCAGGAGCTGCCCAAATTCTTGACGCCAGAACAACTGGAAGTGGGCGGGGTCAAGGTGCGCACCAGCCTGAATCTCGACTGGCAGAAGAAAGCTCAGCAGGTGATTCGAGCCAATGCCCCCTTCGACACCGAAGGCGCGATGGTTTCGATCGATCCCGGCAACGGACTGGTGCGGGTGATGGTGGGCGGCAAGGATTTCTCCAAGAGCCAGTTCAACCGCACCATCCTGGCGCTGCGCTCTCCGGGCTCCACCTTCAAGTTGTTTCCCTACGCCGCGGCCATTGATCGGGGCATGAAGCCCGAAACCAAAGTGTTTGATGCCAAGCGGTGCTGGAACGGCTACTGCCCCAAAAACTTTGGCAACAAGTACTACGGCAACATCTCCTTGGCCGATGCCCTAAAGAACTCACTCAACACGGTGGCAGTTCAACTGCAGGACATCGTTGGATTTGATGCCGTCATAGAGATTGCCAATAACTTCAACATCGGCACCGATCGACCCCTCGGCAAGTACTACCCCATGGCCATCGGTGCCTACGAGCAAACCATCCTCGACATGACCGCCGCCTATGCCGGCATGGCCAATCGCGGCGTGTTCTTCACACCCAGCCCCTTCGAGGAAATCCGTGGACCGAAGAATGAATTGCTTTGGAGC
>ENA-OSEY01001512-OSEY01001512.1-marine-metagenome-genome-assembly--contig:-NODE-1512-length-15995-cov-3.076392_pt1 | contig 15995 bp, 15 predicted proteins | sample MGYA00248465_ERZ534230 | MGnify/ENA primary metagenome ERZ534230 (study PRJEB26409, sample SAMN06344110) | marine metagenome | isolation source: Sea water from surface | place: Atlantic Ocean:Southern...
TAGAGAGTAATGGTAAGTATTCCAAAATGAGTTCTTTTGTAAAGATTTAAATACATCTTTATTATAAGTAGCCAGTCTATACAAAATAGACTGGTTTTTTTTTGCTTATTTTTAGCAAAACTACTGTTAAAGATAAATGAATAGAGTTCTATATTTTATAAAAAATTTTGGAATTTTTCATGACACTCCACTAAGTCAAATAAGGAGTATACGACTTCTTACTTATATTTCATTTACTGCTGTTTTTACAGCTCTCTTCTACTCTATTTTATTTCTTTTTCTTGGTGAAACTGTTCCAGCTGTTCTTGACTTAATGCTAGTTATCTTGTTTATACCCTCAATGGTTTTAATAAGATTTAAAAAACATCATTTGGCCAAATATTTGCTCATTATTAATGCTAATGTTGCCATACTTCTAGTAATTGTTGTATATGGGCAGCAATATAGAAATGAACTGTTTTACATTGTTAGCTCTGTATTAGGCATAATCTTATTTCGAGAAAAAAAACATGGGCTAATTAGTTTTATTTTAGCTATATCCTTTTTTCTTTTTACAAAGATTTACCTTAGAAACGTTCAAGCCATTCATCCCACAGAAGAAAGTCTTACCTATCCGCTTGCCGTGATTGGATTAATTTCAATTTGTATTATAGTTTGTTTGTTAATTCTTTATATCAAAAATGAAACATTAGATTATGAAGGAAAAATAATTTCTGCATTAAATAACTTAGACGAAAAGAAAAACTACATTTTAGATAGCTTGAACTATGCTGCAAGTATACAAATGGCTGTTTTTGGCTCAAAATCGCAGATACTGAAGCATTTTAAAGAAGGTTTTATTCTATTTAAGCCAAAGGACATTGTAAGTGGCGATTTTTATTGGTTTGGTTCTGTTGAAGATGAAAAAATTGTTGTATCTGCTGATTGTACAGGTCACGGAGTACCTGCAGCATTGATGACCATTATGGGCAATGATTTGTTGAATGAGATTGTACTACAAGACAAAATCATTCATCCAGATAAAATTTTAGAAGAATTAGATAGAAAAATAATTAATGGGTTGTCAAATGAAAATGGTGTGGAGAGACAAGATGGAATGGATATGTCGATCGTAACTATAAATGCTAAAAAACAACGCCTTTATTTTGCTGGTGCAAAAAACCCATTATATATCATCTACAAAAATGAAATAGATACTATAAAAGGAAGTTTTTTTCCTATTGGTTCAAATCAATATAATACTAAAAAACAGTTTGATCTACATGAAATTAGATATGAAAAAGAAACTAAAATTTACTTATTTTCAGATGGATTTCAAGACCAATTTGGAGGAAAACTAGGCAAAAAATTTATGAAAAAAAGATTCCGTGAATTAATTTATGAAACAAGAGGTGAAAGCATGCAGGAACAAAGAAAAATATTGGTAAATGAATTTTATGATTGGAAAAAAGAAGAAGACCAAACTGACGATGTGATAGTGATTGGTCTCCTTCTAGATTGAATTTATACTTAGAAATTATTCTTCAGCGATATGATCAAATTTTTCGAATCCTATTAACTCAAGCTCAATATTATTGGTTTTGCTTGTAATGTCTCTGAAATCTACTATAACCTCTTGAATTTCTTTACTCATTTCATAGCATTTTTTAGCACTCATCTTGACTTTTGAATTAGGCGGAACATTTTGAAGTTTTTGCATTAATGCACCTTTATTTAGAAAAGAAACAATCTGAGAAAAAGATACTGTCAATTCTTTCTTTTGCTCATCCCAGTGATCTATAAAAGCAAGCACATAGTTCTTTCTTAAAATAAAGAACATAGCCAAAGCAAATCCAATTCCGACTCCCTTCAACAGATCCGTAGCTAAAACAGCAGCTATGGTTACAATGATCACAATAGCACCTTGTCTATCGGTTTTGAACATTTCAATTACTTTTTTCAGCTTTAATAATTTAAAACCTAATATGCAAAGTATGGCAGCCAATGACGCTGATGGAATCATCTCTAACAACGTAGGGAAGGTAAACACAGATATAAGTAACAATATACCGTGGTAAATCGCTGACATTTGTGTTTTTGCTTTTGCATTGATATTGGCTGAACTTCTCACAATTACCATGGTTATTGGAAGACCACCAATTAGACCTGAAATAGCATTACCAATCCCTTGAGCTTTTAGTTCTTTATTGGTTGGTGATAAGTTTTTATCCGGATCCAATTTGTCAGTAGCTTCTACACTTAGCAGCGTTTCAATACTACCTACAATGGCAATGGTGAATGCGACTATCCAAACATTTGGGTTGGCTAATGCAGTAAAGTCTGGAAGTTTAACTAAATTCTTAAAATCCCAAGCTTTTAACTCTGCGGGAAGGCTAACTAATTGTTGCTTTACCAATGAAAGAGATTCACCTGCTCCATTGCTATTAAACCAGTAAGCCAAAACAGATCCTATGATTACTGCAGCAAGTGACCCAGGAAAATACTGAAATAATTTTCTCTTTTTCATGAAATCTTGTTCCCATAATAACATAGTTAAAAGAGATACAGCAAAAATAATAAGTGCAGCCGTTGAAATGGACTGGATACCTGCTTGAGTATCTAACCAAATCTTTACTAAAAGATGTAATTCATGTGTGGTTTCAATACCATTTGCTTGCATATAGCTACTGTATACGGCATTATGGGTAGCAGAACCACCAAACCCTCCAAAAATTAGAGGTAATTGTTTTAACATAAGGGTAAGACCTATAGAGGCTAACATCCCATTAATAACAGATGTAGGTACGAAATATCCAATAACCCCCAATCGGAAAAGTCCTAAAAGAAACTGAATAATTCCTGAAAGGAAAACAGCTAAAAAGAAAACTTCTAAATTTCCATTAAAAGTAGATATTCCCGCTACTACTATGGTGATTAAGCCCGCAGCAGGTCCACTAACTCCAAATTTTGAACCACTAAAGATGGTAACTATAATACCACCTATAATACCTGCAATCAAACCTGAAAATGCATTTACTTCAGATCCTTTAGCGATACCTATACAAAGGGGTAATGCGACCAACCAAACTACCAAAGAAGCTGGAAAGTCATTTTTGAAATGTTTTAAACTAAAATTATTGTTTTTTGTATTTGACATGTTAAAAATTTAAGCTGACATGTCAGCCAGCGGTTTGTAAAAAGATTTAATAATTATTTGATATAAATAGGCTAAACTACAGGTGGTGGAGATTCTACCTCTTTTTTAAATTTTTGATAAATATCAAAACCGGTTATTTTTCCCGCAAGTAGGAAATTATTATTTGATTTATTAGCTGTAGATGAAAATAAAAAATCATCAATTTCTTTTACTTCGTCTTCTGATTCATTATTTTTTTCTTCTTCACTTCCTTCATATTCATAAATTTCTATCACGTATTGATTTCCTGAATTGGAAAGTAACTTAAGGGTGTCTACCGTGAAGTATGTAAAAAATGCAATCAGTAGAGTGAAAATGGAAAGCTTTGCGAAAAGCTGAAAAAAATGATATCTAAAATTACCAAACATAAAGGAGTCAAATATACTGTAAAAATTCAAATTCTTAGTTAATGTTACAACTCAAAAAGACCATCTGATGTAAGACATATGACATGATCTGTTTTATTTGGTTTTAATATATGAGAACCTGTAAACGTTCCAAACGCAGGTAGAATCAATTGATTATCGGAAATATAAAAACAGTTTAGTTTCATGTATTGTCTACCCAAACCTCGTAATTTAACTGCAGGATGAACATGACCACAAATATTGTATTCATCAAATCCTTTTACAGGAATGTGGGTAAACAAAAAAGGACCTGTATTGAGTTGATTCATTAAAGTGATGTTGCTATTTAATATTTTTTTGGAATCATATTGATCGTGATTACCTAATATAAGAGTGAATTTGATTTCGGACTTTGAAAAATAGATAAGCCAGTCATCCCATTCTTTATTGTAAGAAGAATGAAAAAGATCACCTAGAATATAAATTTGAGTGGGATCATATTCATTTACAAGATTTTTGATATTGACTAAGTTATCCCTACTTCCATCGCTAGGAATAGGAATACCGTTTTTTTGAAAATGATTTAATTTACCTACATGAACGTCACTTAAAATGAGAGATGAAGTATCTTCCCAATAGATCGCTTTTCTGTAATCAAAAATGAATTGTTGCCCTTTTATTTTCTTTTTGATTTGCTTCATTGATAAATCAGTTGCATTTTTTTTATTCTTTCTCCTAGTTCCTCACTAGAAAGTTTTTCTCTTAAGCGATCTGTGATAATCGGAAATGAAAATGGTGATGGTTTTTCAATATTTTTCCAAACTATATTTTGTTTTTTTATTTTGAAAAGCGCTTTAATCAAACGCTCTTCCTCTAATTGATATTCAAATGTTTCAAAAAAAGCTTGTTTATACAGTAAGTTTTCTGGTTCGTAGTCCCTAAAAACTTCAAAAATTAATTGAGATCCTGACTGAAGATCTTTATTCCTTTTTCTATTACTGGGCATACCCGAAAACACAAGACCCGATATCACAGCTATGTCTCTAAATTTTCTTCTAGCAATTTCAGATGCATTTATACTTTGCTCTAAGTCATCTTTTACATGAGTAGCTTCAAATAAGTTATTTTCTATAATTTGATTAACATCTAGAAATTGGTCACTCAATAATTCAAATCCGTAGTCATTGTAAGCCAACGAAAAGGAAATAGGTATAAGTAAGCTAATTCTGTATGCCATTAAATGACTCATGGCTTCATGCACAAATCTTCCTTCAAATGCATAAAATACAGTATGGAAACCTTCACTAGTTTGAAATGATTCTATCAAAAATTCATGCTCTTTAGGTATGATGGATAGTTCTTTCTGCATATCTAACAAAAAGGAAAGAGGCTTCAGCGTCTTTGCATAACTGGTATTTTGCTGTATGGAATATATTTCGTTCCTCAAAAGATCACTCATATATGATGTAAAGCTCATCCTTCCTCCCATCCAACTAACTACTTTTCCTTTTTTAGATTTGCTTTTTTTAACTAGGACATCCATTTGTTGAATTTGAAATAATTCCCAATACTGGCCACCAAATAAGAAGACATCTCCCTTTTTGAGTTTTGAAATAAACCACTCTTCAATTACACCCAATCTTTTTCCAGAAAGCAACTTTAAGTTGAGGTGATTATCACTCACAATAGTACCTATTTGTACTCTGTGACGCATAGCAATACCTCGACTTAACACTTTAAACAACCCATCATCAATAATATGTACTTTTTTATATTCGTTATATGCTGACAAACTAGTCGCTCCTTTAGTAATATAGGTTAAAATCCATTCCCATTCATAGTCACTGATATTACTAAAAGCATGTGTTTTTCTTACTATAGATAATGCTTCATTTGCTCTAAATCCATCTGAAACCGCTAATGATACCAAAAACTGAATTAAAACGTCATAGCTCAATACATAAGGAATTCTTGGTTCCGTATATGATTTTTTAGCTGCTTTTTTTAAAGCAGAAGCCTCTATTAACTCTATTGCATGGGTAGGTAGAAAATAAATTTTACTGATTTGATCAGGTCGGTGTCCGCTTCTACCAGCTCTTTGCAGAAATCTTGCAACCCCTTTAGGCCCACCAATTTGAACAATGGTTTCTACGGGGTAAAAATCAACACCTAAATCTAGACTAGATGTACAGATTACTGCTTTCAGTTTCTCTTTCCTAACTGCATCTTCAACCCATAGTCTAATTTCTTTTTCAATGCTTCCGTGATGCATAGCTAATAATCCAGAGAATTCGGGACATGCCGATAAGATGTGTTGATACCATATTTCACATTGCGATCTTGTATTGGTAAAAATCAATGTGGTCTTACTTCTTTCCAAAATGGGTATGAGGTCTTCTACTAGATGCAGACCTAAATGACCTCTCCACGGTAATTCTTTGATTTTTTTTGGAGAAACCACTTCTACTTCTATTTGTTTTCTAGTGGATGATTTTATCAGTTTCCCCTTTACATAAGATCCATCTAAGTGCTTACCAATTAGCACATTTTTTGCTTCATCAAGATTACCAATTGTGGCTGAGATACCCCATGTTTTTAAATTTGAATTGTAAAATCTTAACGCAGACAAACAAAGTTCCAATTGCACACCTCTTTTAGACCCCATCAGTTCGTGCCACTCATCTACTACAACAGTGTCTACCCGTTCCATTTTCTTTTTCCAGCCCTTGCTGCAAATTAATAACTGAAAACTCTCAGGAGTTGTAATCAAAATATGTGGAAGTTTTTTTGCCTGTCGTGCACGAACTTTTAAACTTGTATCACCATTACGAACCTCAACTGAAAACTCATCACACATATCGCTTAAAAAATCCTGAATAGATAATTGGATTTGTTTGGACAAGGACCTAAGTGGGGTGATCCATATACAGAATAAAGAAGATTTAGTGGTTTTTTGAGAATTCAATTTTTTCCATAAAATGGGGGGAAGAACTGAAAGAGTCTTGCCAGAACCAGTAGGGGCATTTACCAATCCAGAGTCATCTTTCAATATGGCTTTCCATGCTTCTTGCTGAAAAGGTAAAGCAGTCCAATTTCTTTTGCTAAAAAAAGTATTTACCCAACTATGATATAAATTATCTTTATTCATTTGGAATCAACGATTTCAAATCATCAACCGTATTGGCTTCATTTATCGATTTATCTTTTCTCCACCTCAAAATTCTTGGGAAACGTACAGCGACTCCAGATTTATGTCTGGAAGAATTTGCTACTCCTTCAAAAGCAATTTCAAATACCAATTCGGGTTGTACACTTCTAACAGGACCAAAACGCTCTAGGGTATTCTTTTTAATAAATGCATCAACCTCCTTAAATTCTGCGTCTGTAAGACCAGAGTAAGCTTTGGCAAAAGTCACCAATTCATTCTGACTAGTTTCGGAGCTTTTCCACAATGCAAACGTATAATCAGTAAAGAGATTTGATCTTCTACCGTGTCCTCTCATTGCATACGTTAGAACAGCATCAATAGTAAGCGGTTCAACTTTCCATTTCCACCAATCTCCCTTTTTTCTTCCAATTTTGTAAGAAGTATTTCTTTGTTTTAACATGAGACCTTCACTTCGATTTGATCTTGCATTTTGATACGCATGATGTACCTCCTCCCATTTTTGAATGTGGTATCGGTCTGAAAGTTGAATAAGCGGGTGATTTAATTTTTCCACCAAACTCTCTAATTGAATCCTTCTATGATCATACGTTTCATTTCTCAAATCTCTTGTGTTGTATTCAAGCAGGTCATATGATCTAACGACAATTGGGTACTGTTCAAGGGTTTTCTTCCCCACGTTTTTCCGGCCTAATCTTTTCTGTAAATCATTGAAAGAACCCATTTTATTTTCTTTATATACTAATAATTCTCCATCTAAAACCGTTCCATTGGCTAGCACATCTTTAAGGGCTTGAATTTCTGGAAATTGATTTGTTATCAGTTCTTCTCCCCGAGACCACATCATAACTTGATCTTTTCTTTTGATTAACTGAACACGAATCCCATCCCATTTGTACTCATAAAACCAGTCCTTAGGAGAACCTAATTCATCTAGTTTTTTATCTAGAGCATAGGCTAAGTAAAATGGATATGGTTTATAAGATAAAGCATCTTTGTCTGGATTAAGTATAAGCTCTTCAAATGTTATGTGTTTTGGATCCCAATCTCCCATTAATCTGTAAGCTATTACATCTTCATCTATTCCTGTTGATTTGGCTAAAGAGCGGGTCATTAATTTTTGACTCACACCAATTCTAAAGCCACCCGTAATCAATTTATTAAAAACAAAACAAGAATAAAAATCCATGGATTTCCATTGGGATATTATAAAGGCTAATTGCTTTTCTTCATCCTCTCCTCTGTTATCAATCATATGAGAGATAAGTTCATGCAACTTCAATGCATTATGGTGAGTACGATCTTTTTGACATACAAGATGAGAAATGGTCTCTGCTAGATCTCCAACTATATGATAACTATCCTCAAATAACCATAAAGGGATTTCAGCACTTTTAGCCGCCATAGATCGCAACGATGTCGTTTTAATTAATCTCTTTGGTCTGCGATGTGAAAAAAGGGCAATAGCCCATACTTTGTCCTTGTTATTTGCCTTATTAAAGTATTGCACTAAAGCATCTACCTTTTGATTGGTTTTATTGGTACGATCTAATTCAGAAATTAAGTGGGCAAAATCATTCATCCTCAATCAAATTATCTGATTCTTCAAATGGTGTATTTTCTACGTATGCATTGTACCCTATTTCAGAGAGGTATTTTGAAAAAATTTCTTTATAACCATGAGTACAAATGATATTTTCAGCTTCCGTTTCTCTTATGGTTTTCATGAGATCACCAAAATCAACATGGTCTGATAATACAAATCCTCTATCTACTGCCCTTCTTCTTCTTGCACCACGAAAGGTCATCCAACCACTTGCAGTTGCTGTTACATAGGGAACCATTTTTCTAATCCATGGAGACCCATGCGTGCTAGGAGGAGCAATTACCAAGTTTCCAATAAGTTCTTCTCTCTTTGTATCTCTCGTAATTCTGACGGTCTTCGGTAAATTTTTGATACCTCTAATCACTTCATTCATATTTTCAACTGCTGCATGCGTGTAAATAGTTCCAATACTTTGGTCTAAATTGTAAATCAACCGCTGCGCTTTACCTAAGCTGTAAGCGAAAAGAACTGCCGTTTGATTCGTTTTTTTACATTCTTCCCAAAACTGATTGATCTCCTTAATTACTTCTTTTTGAGGTTGCCATTTAAATGGTGGCAAACCAAATGTACACTCTGTAATGAAAGTATTGCACTTGACTAATTCAAATGGTGTTGAAATACCATCATCCTCTCTTTTGTAGTCGCCTGTAAATACCCAAACTTCGCCTTTATGTTCTACTTTAACTTGCGATGAACCTACCACGTGGCCAGCAGGGTGAAGAGAAAATTTAACCCCATTTATATCCGTTACATCTCCCCAATTCACACCTTGAGTAGAAATGTCACCTAATCTATGTTTGATGATAGGAACGTTGTTAAGATGGGTTAAATAGTGTTGATGACCCCACTTAGAGTGATCTGCATGACCATGTGAAACAATATTCCTTTCCACAGGCTTCCATGCATCAATGTATACATCAGCCTTGGGACAATAAATACCTTTATCCGTAAATACCAATAATGGGTTTTTCACATTTTAAATGTAGATAAGAAATAATCAAAAAAAAGCTTCGTTTAATACTATCGGTTAAATTAAAAAGTCCCCATAGACAGCATAACAAGCGTACAAGCTTCAAATGCTTCGATATCTTTTTGAATTGCTAATTTTTGGAAAACACTGTTTTCAGCACCCGGATTAAAAATAATCCTCTTAGGCTTTAATTTCAATAGTTGATCATGATATTGTTGCTGATTTTTAGCACCTAAGTATAGCGTAACAGTATCGTAAGATTTGTTTGGAATATATGTTTCAATGGACAAGCCATCTATTATACCAGGCTTAAGACCAACAAGAACTACATCGTATGCCAATCTGTTTAGTTGAAGTGCAACTTTGTGCGCGTAACGTGTTGGGTTTAACGATGCACCAAGTACCAAAACACGATGATTTTTATTATTCGATAACATTTAAATAGTCAAATTAATATCTTTAATCCGTATGAAAAAGATTTTATTCAAACTTATTATGCCATTATCCCTAATTATTTCATGCAGTGGATTAAAAAAAATAGAAAAACAATTACAAGGGAATTGGATTTTGACGTCAGTTAACAATCAGCCTATTGAACTAAATCAAAATACGCCAACTGTCCAATTTGAAGCTGCCAAAAAAGCAATTTCTGGCACAGATGGTTGTAACCAATACAGAAGTTCATTTGAGATGGAATCCAAAAATGAAATTCGTATAGCACCCTTATCCAAAACCAAAATGATGTGTGTGGGAGTAATGGATTTAGCAAAGCAATTTTCAAATTACATGCAAACGGCAAATTCGATTACACTTAACGATCAGGGGAATTTGGTTTTAAGGACTTCATCAAATCACCAACTAAGTTTCAAAAGAGAAAACTAGCATTTCATTGTTTGTTAATGAATGTTAATATTTAAAAAATTATACTAGTTTTACCCTATTAAACCTTTAAAAAATAAATTGTTATGAGCGAAACTAACGCGAAATCTGGTAAAATGAAGGGCATAATTGGCTTTGTTTTATCATTAGTATCTATTGTTCTTGGGGGATGGGTAATTAGTGCACTTTGGGCTGCTGCTGGATTCAGCACAGGAGCTGGTGCTGCTGGATTATTACTTCCTATTGGAGCAGTAGTATTTTCTGCTATGGGCATGAGTGCTTCTAAAAAAGCAGGCGAAAAAAGAGGACTAGCTATTGCTGGTTTAGTTATCGGTATAATTGCATTAATCTATCTAGCTATTGTTGTGGCTGGATTAGGCGCAATGAGTGCTGTTGGCGGTGCTCTTTTAGAAAATTCCGATGCATTACAAGATGCAATGGAGGGATTAGAAAACTTAGAAGATTTAGAGGATTTTGATTATTAAACGTTAGAAAGAGCTTTTATAAGCTTATTTACTAAATCAAATTTTATTAATGACTGCGGCTATCATTTTGGTACTGCAGTCATTTTTTTTTAACTTATAATGAATAATTTTAGTCAAAACATAAAATTCAACTCACATCAATTAAATTAGAAATAAACTTCATTTATGGCTAAATACAATCCTAAAGATTGGTTCGGTTTAATCTTTGAATTTCATAAAAGCGACACCTTGCGAAAACTCATTTACGTACTACTCGTTTATGGATTATATGCGGGAGCTATCGTGTACTTAGAGCTACATTACACCAATTTTAAAAGTACGATATCCATACATTCACTGTTGGGTTTTGTAATCGGATTGCTGTTGGTTTTTAGAACCAATACAGCCTATGACAGATGGTGGGAAGGCAGAAAGGTATTAGGCGCCTTGGTCAACACATCTCGAAATTTAGCGTTGAAATACCACACTTTTTCAAACTCATTAAAAACAACTGAAAAAAAAGCATTTGCAGAACTGATATCAAACTATGTGTTCTCTATGAAGAACCATCTAAGAGACAAAGTCATCGCAGAAGAAATCTCATTCAATGAAAAAATGAATGAAAAGGAATACATCCAAACTAACCACAAACCCAATTTAGTGGCTGGAAAACTTTATCAATGTGTCAAAAACCTACATGATGAAAAGCAAATTTCAGGGGAAGTATACATTACCATTGATCAACAATTAAAAGAGTTTACCGATATAGTTGGAAAGTGTGAACGAATAAAAAAGACTCCCATCCCAAGATCATACAATATCTTTCTTAAAAAATTTATTTTCATTTACACTTTCACACTTCCTTTAGGTTTAGCTACTACTTTTTTCTACTGGGCTATCCCAATAAGCATGTTTGTGCTCTACATCCTAGCCAGTTTAGAATTACTTGCTGAAGAAATTGAAAACCCTTTTGGAGAAGACTCTAATGATTTACCAGTTGATGACATTTGCAACACCATAAAGAGTAATGTAGAAGAAATATTAATTGAGAGTTGATAAATACATATGGGCAGTAAGATTATTTAAAACAAGATCACAAGCATCTAAAGCCTGTAGCGGAGAAAGAGTACTTATAAACGGAGAATTCGCAAAAGCAAGTAAATTACTTAAAGATAACGATGTTATTTCTATCAAATCAACTCCTATATGGCGAACTTTTATTGTAATTGATTACCCAAAATCAAGAGTAGGTCCAAAATTAGTTAATGAATACGTTAAAGAAACCACTTCCATCTCTGAATTAGAGAAGTTAAAGCAATACGAATTGGTCAATCGACAAAATAAAACCTTAGGCATCAAAGGTAGACCCACTAAAAAAGACAGGAGAAATTTAGGGAAGTGGTTTGATTAATGTTCTAATTTATTTACTACCAAAAAATAATTAGTAAATATTTTCAAAAATGACTTTGAATTACATGTACAATTCTTTGAACAAGACACTTAAAAAACCTTAAAAAGTACAATTCAAACCAATTTTACAATAGATTTACTATTGTGAGTTCCCGATCAAATACACATACAGGTTTCGTTTTTGAATCCTTTAAACCTGAGGATCAATCTCCATTTGATAAACTATTTGAAATTTTTAAAGAGCTTATCACTTTCACATCAGGAGATTTCGATGAAACCATCAACTGGATGAGAGAACTTGATAAGGAATATAATCTAACGAATGATGATTATACCATTGATGATTTCGTGGAGGATTTAAAGAAAAAAGGATACATCAAACAAAAAATTGATCCAAAAGGAACAACTGAGACTACGCTTTCCGCCAAAACAGAACAGGCACTTAGAAAAAAGGCACTAGACCAAATATTTGGTAAAATAAAAAAAACAGGTAAGGGAAATCACAAAACTAAAAAACAAGGACTTGGAGATGAACCATCAGGTGAACTGAGAAACTACACTTTTGGAGACGCTCTTGACAAAATCTCTGTCACAGAATCCATCAAGAATGCACAACTCAATAATGGAATTGACCATTTTCAGCTTTTCGAAAAAGATTTAGTTGTGGAAGAATCATTTCATAAAAGTCAAATGAGTACGGTTTTAATGGTGGACATTAGCCATAGTATGGTTTTATATGGTGAGGACCGGATAACTCCTGCCAAAAAAGTGGCGATGGCGCTTACAGAATTCATCAAAACAAGATATCCTAAAGACAGTATTGAGGTTATTGTTTTTGGAAATGATGCGTGGCCCATCAAAATAAAAGACCTCCCCTACCTTAGAGTAGGACCTTATCATACAAATACGGTAGCTGGATTGGGCTTAGCCATGGATTTGCTTAGAAGAAAAAGAAACTCTAACAAACAGATCTTTATGATTACTGACGGTAAACCAAGCTGTGTAAACATGAAAGACGGTACGTATTACAAAAATAGCAATGGACTAGATCCATTCATTACCAACCAATGCTATGCGATGGCACAACAGGCAAGAAGATTACACATCCCCATCACAACCTTCATGATTGCAAAAGATCCTTTCTTGATGCAGTTTATTCAAAAATTCACTGAAGCGAATAAAGGGAAGGCGTTCTACACCGGCTTGCAAAATCTTGGAGAAATGATTTTTGAGGACTACGAGTCAAACCGAAAAAAAAGAATAAACTAATATGAATATCCAATCTATTACCACACTTAAGGAGTTAAAGTCAAGCGGATATACCAGTAAATCCATTAAGGATGAGCTGAGAGACAACTTGATTCAAAATTTAAAAAATAATGTCAATGTATTTGATGGTATTCATGGATATGAAAACTCAGTAATTCCTGAAATTGAACGTGCTATTCTCTCAAGACACAACATCAATTTATTGGGGCTAAGGGGCCAGGCCAAAACGAGAATTGCTCGTCAAATGACTTTATTGCTAGATGAATATATACCCTATGTGAGTGGATCTGAGGTTTATGACGATCCCTTTAATCCTATTTCTGATTATGCCCAGAAAACGTTAGCTGAAAAAGGAGATTCCACACCAATATCATGGCTAAATAGAACTGACCGATTTGCTGAAAAGTTAGCCACACCTGATGTGACAGTTGCAGATTTAATAGGAGACGTAGATCCGATAAAAGCCGCTAATTTGAAGCTGAGTTACTCTGATCAAGAGGTTATTCATTATGGAATGATTCCAAGGGCAAATCGATGCATTTTTGTAATTAATGAATTACCCGACTTGCAAGCAAGAATTCAGGTTACCCTTTTTAATATTTTACAAGAGGGAGATATTCAAATCAGAGGGTTCAACGTACGATTTGAGCTAGACATGCTGTTCATCTTCACGGCTAATCCAGAGGATTATACCAATAGAGGATCTATTGTGACTCCGTTAAAAGATCGGATAGGATCTCAAATTTTAACTCATTACCCTAAAGACATTGAAACCGCTAAAAAAATCACCCTTCAGGAGGTGAAATCCACTACTCATCAAAAGCAACATATTCATGTTTCAAGTTTAGCACTCGAAGTGTTGGAACAAATAAGTTTTGAAGCCAGAAAAAGTGAGTTCATAGACGAAAAAAGTGGAGTCAGTGCAAGACTTAGCATTACTGCACTTGAAAATCTTTACAGTACAGCTGAGCTTCGTTTAATTAAAAATGAGGACGCCCAGACTAGCATACGAGTTTCAGATTTTATGGGAATAATTCCTTCTATTACGGGTAAGGTTGAATTATTATATGAAGGTGAACAAGAAGGTGCTTATGCTGTTGCGGAATGGCTAATAGGAGACTCCATTAAAACTATTTTCGAAAACTATTTTCCAAAAATTAACAAGTTGGAAAAAGAAGACGAAACAACTGAATACGATGATATACTAAGGTGGTTTATCGAATCATCAAAATTTGAATTACAGCATGATCTTCCGCAAAAAGAGTATGAATCCAAAATTCTTTCTGTGATTCCTATTAAAGAACTGGTACAAAAGCATTTGCCCAAACTTGATGATAAAGATCAATATTTTGCCATGGAGCTTGTATTATGGGGACTAGCGCAAAATAAGAAACTAAGTAAAAAACAATTGGAGGGCGGCATTCATTTTCAAGACAATTATGGAAGCTTTATTTCCGATATATAATTACTTAGATAGTTTATCATTTTGATCTTATTATTTGTAAACTTATAATTTCCAATCGTTTTCATTAAAACATCAAATTTTATAGTTTTTTCATTTAAATTCCTAAATTCCCACCATGGAATATGATTTATCTTATTTTTCTCGTCTTTGAAGTTAGAGTTTTCTTCTGCTAGTTCATTATTAACATCAAAACTACTAAATAATAAGTTTTGAAATAAATAATAACCCTCAGTTACATCATATAGGCTTATTTTATAATCACTTAAAGCTAGAAGTAGTGACAAATATCCACTACCACCTCCAACTTCTAATACTTTAGAATTATCATCAAAAAATGTTTCAAATATTCTTTTTTGATAAATAGCATTAATAAGTGAGCTCTTAACATTATTTTCATTTCCTAAATTCTTTGTAATTTCTGAAACTTTTAAAGTAATTTTCTTAAGATTATCGAATTCTTCAATTGTTAAACCTTTTAACTTATTTGTTATCAAATCTTCATAAAATTTGTGTTGTGTACAAGAATATTTGCTTAATTCTATATTATTTGAAGCATTATCTTTAATTCCCAATTCAATATTATGAGTATTTTGAAAAACTCTTTGTTCAGCTATTGGCGAGCTTTTTGAAATTAAAGCATTTTTTTTTTTATAATGTTCTAAAAATGATAAACTCATATATTAATTCTCAATTAGAATTTAATAATTTAAAAAAGATTAATAGTCTACAATTTATTTAAAAAAGCTTTTTAATTGCTTCACAATATTTTGACATTCTTGTATCTCTTTGTCTGAAAAATTTAGATGCTTCATATTTAGAATATTTATTTGATGTTTTTAATTCTAAAATAATTTTATTATTTTCTAAAATTTTTACTTTAGAAGTATTGTCCTTTTTTAATGCATTATTTGTAGAATAAATTCTCTCACAATTCACATCTGTATCTAAAGTTATTCTTCCAATCTCACAACTATAGTAGTTTCTCAAATAAGAAATTTTAGTTTTTGGAATTAAAGCTATCTCTCGAGTTTCTTTTGCAATCAAAGAATTAGAAAACTCATTTATGTTAAATCTTTTAACATATTTTGTTCTCCAGTAACTATCTGTATGTTTTATCTCTAAATTAAGATCTTTAAAATCAGTGTTATAGTACCTAATCCTAACCTTTTTTCTTGGTGAAATTCCTTCTTCGCTATCGTGAAAAAAATCTAAATTTACTGTATCAAAATATATAGAGTTAATTT
>ENA-OSEY01001513-OSEY01001513.1-marine-metagenome-genome-assembly--contig:-NODE-1513-length-15991-cov-4.288739_pt1 | contig 15991 bp, 18 predicted proteins | sample MGYA00248465_ERZ534230 | MGnify/ENA primary metagenome ERZ534230 (study PRJEB26409, sample SAMN06344110) | marine metagenome | isolation source: Sea water from surface | place: Atlantic Ocean:Southern...
CTCGATAAAACTTTATCAATTTTAATTTTTTTTGTTTTAAAAAATTCTCCAATAAATTTTGATTGAGTAATGCCCTCATCGTTTAAATTTCTTTGTGTAGAACAATCATTTATATTAAAGTTTTCTGGATCACCTCCGCCAGGTGCATAAGCATGTCTAATAAATATTATTTTACCGCCCTCTTTTAAACTTTCTAAAATTTTATCTTCAGAAAATACTTGGTTTGAAAATGTTAAAGATATAATGATTAGTAAAAATAATTTAAATATTTTCATTTAATGAATAAAAATTTTAATAAACTTAATAATTCTATTATTAAATGTATCAAATGCAAAAGACTAGTTAATTTTAGAACGAAAATTTCTATTCAAAAACGAAAACAATTTATTAATGAAAAATATTGGGGAAAACCAATTACAGGCTATGGAGACACAAATGGAAAAATTTTGCTTGTTGGATTAGCACCAGCAGCTCATGGTGGAAATAGAACGGGAAGGGTTTTTACAGGCGATAAATCGTCGGATTTTTTATACAAGTGTTTACACAAAGTAAAAATCGCTAATCAACCAAACTCAGATTATCTTGATGATGGACTGAAATTAAAAAACGCGTTTATTACTACTGCTTTAAAATGTGTTCCACCTGAAGATAAACCGTTAAAGAAAGAATTAGATCAATGTTTTAAATACTTTAATCAAGAAATAAATTTTCTTAAAGACCTTAAAGTTATAGTTGCTCTAGGAAAAATTGCATTTGATGCTTGCAAATACTTTTATAAATCTAATTATAACTTTAATGAAAATATTAAATTTGAACATAATAAGGTATTTAAATTACCCAATAATATATTACTGATTGGCTGCTATCATCCAAGTCCTAGAAATGTAAATACTGGAAGAATAAATGAAAAGAAAATGGTACAGTTATTCAACAGGGTATTGAAATTAATTTAATAAGTTATTTAAAATTTCAGGTATTTTAATTGGTTTGCCCTCTTTATTTACAGTTACTAATTGAACTGTGGCTTCAGATATTATTTCTTCGTTATTTTTGATTGTTTGTAACATTGTAAAAGAGGTTTTGGTTTTTGATAATATTGAAGATATTATTTCAAGTTCATCTTCAAATCTTGCAGGTTTTTTGTATTCAATGTTGCAAGACTTTACAATTATTAATGAATCATGATCCTTTTGAAGATTAGTATTTGTTAATCCTAACGAATATATAGCTTCAGATCGAGCTCTCTCTAAATATTTTAAATAGTTTGCATAATAAACTACACCACCTGCATCTGTATCTTCATAATAAATTTTAACTTTATGTATAAATTGTTTTGACATTAATTAATCATACCAAAATAGTAATTTTTTTAATACTAATCATTAAAAATATGAAAGTTTATTTTATTTGGTTAATAGGTGTAATTTTATGGAATTTTGGTTATCCAAATGCAACGCCCATGGAAGATGTTGTTGTAGCAATTTTGTTGTCGTTACTGAGTTATTTCCTTAAACAAAAAGTAAAATTTTTAAATTAATTCGCTGAAAAATATATATTTTGGTAATAGCTTATTGATTTACTTTTTGAATTATCTGTATCAGCCATAATTGCAACTCCATCTAATTCATTCACGTCTAAATCATGAAATTTTTTAAAATCCTCTTTAACATTGGCTTTTACAGTGACCCATTCATTAAAATTTTCATTAGTTGTTGATAAAACATTATCAATAGATTTTTTTGTATAAGGACTAGGCCAATTATCTCCTACATTTTCATTACTTGAAAAAACATAATTTATGGCCCTATTTGACAAAGCTGTAGCACCAGTTTTTTTTATTACAAAAACTCTTGCTGCAAAATCATGTCCTTTTTTACTTTTCTCATTTATTCCTTTTAAATCTTTCTCAATTTTCCATGTAATGTTAATGAAAGGGGTAGAATTAAGGTCGATAGTTACCTTTTTTCCAAGTCCTGAAGCCGCATTATCAGCAACAGCCTTAAGGTAGTTGCCATTTTTATTTGAGCCGAGCAAATATTCAGTTTTATTATCAGCACCTCTAACTTTTCTAACCTCTAAGGATTGAATTTCATTTTCTGTAAAATTAAACACATTTATGTTTTCAGCATTCACAAGACTGATCAAAAAAAATGAAAAAAATAAAATTTTTAAAAAAATCTTAGACACGTCTTTGCTATAAACTAGAAATTTTTGATTACAATATTTTTTTAAAAAGTCAAAAAATTGTCAATATTTGAACATTCATTATACAAAATTTAAGAGTATTTAAAAATTGTGAAAACATTTACAATTTTTAGCCTCTTAATTTATTGGTCAATCATTATATTATCACCTGTAATTTCAAAAGATTTAAAAATAGCTAAAATAGATGAAGTTATTGTGCCTTTATCTAAACCTAGTAAGTAGATCTTCCACCACTAATATCAAAAACTGCAGCTGTTGAAAAAGAGTTTTCCTCAGATGATAACCAACAAACCATTGAGGTTAATTCATGAACTTCTAAAAACCTGCCTTTTGGAACTTTTGAAAGCATTCTTTGTACATGTTCTTTTGACATTTGATTTAAAATTCTTGTGTTTGCTCCAGCGGGTGTGACAGCATTTACAGCAATATTATTTAAAGCCAGCTCTTTTCCTAAAGATTTTGTTAAACCAATTACTCCAGCTTTTGAAGAACTATAAGCACTAGCATTAGCATTGCCATCTTTACCAGAAACTGATGCAATATTAACTATTCTTCCATAGTTATTTTTAATCATGTAAGGAACAACTGCTTTACAACAATAGAAGATACCATTTAAATTAATCTCCATTATTTTGGACCAATCTTCAATTTTATAATTCCATAATTCTGAAGTGGGTCCAGTTATACCTGCACTATTAACTAAAATATCTATCTTTGAATTTTCAGCTATTTTATCTACTGTATTTTTTACTTGAGTAAAATTTGATACATCTACAACATCATAACTTAATTTATCACTATTAATTTCTTTAGATGCTTTTTGTAATTCTGTTTCATCTATATCCCAAATTCGAACTTTACAACCTGACTTAATAAACCTTTTTGCAATATCCAAACCAAATCCTTGGGCTCCTCCAGTTATAATTGCAAATTTATTTTTAAGATCAAAATTATTCATTATTTTTTTAAAAGTAGATATAAAATATAAGACACAAGCGCACCTATTAGCCATCCAAAAGATTGTAGGTTTAATAAGTTTATATTCCAGATAGTCGAAGCAGAGAAAATAAAACCAATTAATACAGAATATAATGCCTTTAAATTCCAACCGCTATTATAAATATATATAGTTGTCTCTTCTGGATAAAATAATTCCTTATGATTAATTTTTTTATTCTGAACAAAGTAAAAATCTGCAATAATAACGCCAAATATTGGACCCAAGAATGACGCAAGTGTATCAAACACACTTAAAGATAGTCCTTGGCTAAATATTGATAGCCAAAAAAAAGATACAAACAGCGCTAATAAAATAATTACAGCTCCAGAGCTTTTTAAATTTAAAGAATTGGGTAAAAAATTAATTAAAGTATTTTGAGAAGGTATATAATTAGCAATTAAATTTGATGAAATAGAGGAAATTAAAATAAGCATCAAAGATATTATTGTAAGATAATTGTTGTTGATTTTACCAATAATATCATTTGGATTTGTTAATAATCTTTCAACAGTAATAGAATTTTGCGCAAGAATAATATCAGATCCTAAACAAATTAATAAAGCTATAGCAGAAAATAATACTAAATTTAATAGTAAAGCAAAATTTCCTTTATTCATTTCATTCTTGTTCTTTGCGTAGCGTGCAAAATCACCAAAGTTTAACAAAAGAATTGAAAAATAGGCAAACATAGTTCCCACAACTGAAATAAATGGAAAAATATTATTTCTAGAAATAAAATTTTCAGTATTTGTGCTCAATATTAGAGAGCTGATTAATGCAACGTAGTTTTCAGAAATAATAATTATTAGAAATATTATAAGACCAACATAAATAATTATTGATGAAAATTTAATAAAATTTTTATTAAAACCAGCTGTTTTAGTAAAAAGAATAAATTGTATAATTAAACAAAGTATTAAAGATAAAAAATCAATTGCGTTCAAACCAAAGAAAAAAATTAATAAAATTTCATGATTAAGTAACTGGCTATCTATTTTGAATAAAATAATTCTAAAAATATATCCTAGAGATTTTGAGATAAAAAATGTTTGAACTCCAAACATAAATATTCCGATTAATCCTCTTATCAATCCAAGATATCTTGCACCGCTAAAGCCCATTGAAAGTCTAAGAATTACTGGAAATGGTAAGCCACTACTTTGTGAGATACTTCCTATTAAATTTGTTAAAAAAAATACTATTAGGCCCGCAAATAACGTACCACTTAATACAACTAAACTATTTAAATCGTACAAAAGATATAAGGATGCAATTAATGAAAAACCAATAATACTTTGAATTGATACAGCCCAAAAGTTAAAGAAATCAAACCAACCCCAGTCTCTATTATTTGGATTTATTGATACAAGTTCCCAATTTCTAAGTTGATATTTGTCTTTTACTGGAATCACAAAGATATATTAAACCAATATAAATTACTGTCCATATAGGAGTGTAGGCAACCACAGAACAATTTTAGGATATAATATTATAATAACTAAACCTATAACTTGTATGACCATAAATTGCATCATACCTAAGTAAATATCTTTTAGATCCCAACTTGGAACTACACCTTTTAAAAAATATGCTGATAAGGCAACAGGTGGTGAAAGCCAGGCAGTTTGAAGATTAACAGCAACTAAAATAGCAAACCAAGTTAAGTTAAATTCTAAAGCCTCAACAAGAGGTAAAATTATTGGAACAACGATCATTACAATAGGAACCCATTCTAAAGGCCAGCCAAGTAAAAAAATCATAACCATTATCATTCCTAAAATCAGATACTTATTCATCTCAAGTGATAGTAAAAAATCAGTAAGAACCATCGGTGTTCCTAATCTAGCGAATACTGCACCAAAAAAATTTGAGGCAGCGACAAGTACCATAATTAAAGCAGAAATTTCTAAAGTTTTAACTAATGCATCTTGAAGTTTTTTGAACGTAAGTTTTTTATATGCCAAAGATAATAATAAAGCACCGCCAGCACCACATCCAGCAGCCTCAGTGGGAGTGGCAAAACCAAACAAAATACTTCCTAAAGCTGCAAAAACTAAAGCAGCAGGTGGGACTAAGCCTAAAAAAAATTCTAGCCAAAGTTTTTTTAAATCTGTAGTTCTTAATTCTTCTGGAATGGGAGGTCCCAGTTTTGGATTTAAAAAGCATCTTAGTGTTGTATAGGCAGCGTATAAACAAGCTAATAAAATTCCTGGGACAATTGCTGCAGCAAAAAGATCAGTTACAGGTATTTCCATTATTGGACCCATAACAACTAGCATAATACTTGGTGGAATTAATATTCCTAGAGTTCCACCAGCTGTTATTGTGCCTGCTGCTAACTTAACATCATAACCAGATCTGTTCATAGACTTTGCAGCCATAATTCCTAGGATAGTTACTGAGGCTCCCACAATTCCTGTAGCTGCTGCAAAAATTACAGAAACAAATAATACAGCATAATACAATGAACCCTTAACCCTCGCTAACATCATTTGAAATGCTGAAAAAAGTCTTTCCATTAAACCCGCTTGTTCCATCATTATGCCCATAAAAACAAACAAGGGGACGGCGGCTAGTGTCTGCTCTGTCATAACCATAGAAAATTGAAGTGTCATTAAATAAAAGACTAATTTTCCAAAACCCAAGTATCCAAAAACGAAACCTAAAAAAATTAAAGTAAATGAAATTGGAAATCCAATAAATATAGCAAATAGCATTACTCCAATTAATACGAAACCTAAAATAGCTGGATCAATTAAATGTGAAATCATTCTTCTCCAGGCCACTTTCCTTTGGTAGCTGCATAATAACTTTTTAAAATTTCTGAAACTCCTTGTATTAATAAAAATACAATACCAAACCAAAGACATGATTTAATGGGCCACATAATTGGCATCCACGTTGTATCCATGCCACGTTCATTTCTCATTATAGATTCTTGTACAAATCCAGTAGTCATATAGAGAAACACAATTAAACCTGGAAAATAAAATAATAAATAAAGCCAAAAATCAATTGTTCCTTGAGTTTTGGTTTTAAAATTTCTATATAAAAAATCTGCTCTTATATGAACACCTTTTGACAAAGCATAACCAGCACCTAACATGAAGAGTGCACCATAAAAAAATCTACTCATGTCATATGCCCAAATAGTTGGTGCTAAAAATAATTTACGAGCTAATACTTCATAGACCATCCCAAGCATCAGAGGTATTGTAATCCAGCAAACAATATTACCGATGACCTTACTAAATTTATCAATATTAATTATTGTTTTAGCCATCCAAGAAGGCATATCCTCCGGCATCTTGCCAGAGCCACCCCTTCTCTCTGCAATCATTTCATCTGAAATATCAAGTTTTGGACTTTTATCGTTCATGTAAAGATAGAAGAGCGGGCCCTAGGGCCCGCTGTAATTGATTAATTTACTTTTTCTTTAACTCATTTGCATAAGCCATTCCAAGCTTAGCATTTGATGTTTGTGCACCAGACCAAAATGGTACTGCAGTGTTAGCAAAGTTTATCATAGAGTCATAAACTTCTTTAAAGAATGGATTTTTAGCAGCATTCTTTTCAAGAGTTGCTTTTGCAGCAGCCATGTAAGCTGGGAAGTAATCAGCTGGAGTATCTTCAAGAATTACACCATGGTTTTCAGTTAAGTCTTTCAAAGCTAAACCGTTAGTATTAATTCTGTAAGCAAGAGCTCTCATTAAAGAAGCATCAGCAGCCATTTTCAAAGAAAATTTTTCATGATCTGTGAACTTCTCATATGTTGTTCCAGTAATATAAAAGTCAGCATTAACAACTACTTGGTGTAAACCTTGTAAGTAATAATGTTTTAGTACTTTGTGAATACCAAACACTTTATCAGGTTGTGGACAACACCATTCTGCAGCATCAATAGTTCCTGCTTCAAGAGCTGGAAGTATATCACCCCCACCCATTGCAACAGATGCTATACCAATATCTTTATAAGTTTGACCTGGAATTCCTGGAGGAGTTCTGAACTTAAACGTTCTGAAATCGTCCATGTTTTTGATTTGTCTTGGAAACCATCCTAAAGCCTCTGGACCAACTGGTTGCAACATGAAACCTTTAATATTTCTATTCATCTCTCCCCATAGACGGTCATATAATTGCTCACCACCACCGTATAAGAACCATGATAAAAACGCTATGTTGTCAATTCCAACTCCACCACCGGCAACAGGAGAACCAAATAACATTGCTGCTGGGTGTTCACCAGACCAATAGTGTGTCCATGCAAACCCGCAGTCAATTAATCCTTTGTCTACAGCATCAAGTGTTTCTTTAACACCCACAACTGTTCCTGCTGGCATAATCTCAAATTTAAGAGACCCATTAGTTAGTTTTGTTACGTTGTCAGTAAAGTCTTTCAACATTACCGCCTCATCACCTTTGGCGCTAATAACTGTCTGACACTTTAATGTTTTTGCTGCACTAGCGTTCGAAATAAATCCAAACACTAAAAAAGAAGCAAACAACATTGAAATGATTTTTTTCATTATTTATCCCTCTCAGTTAAATTTAAAGTGCAGCATACTTTCAAAAATAATTAGGATACACAAGCATGAATTCGACATTATTTAATAAAAAATGTATAAAAAATTTAAATTAAGTTATTATTTTTATAAATATTCTAATCTATGGAAACTTTTGACTACATAATTGTAGGAGCTGGATCGGCAGGATGTGTTTTAGCTAATAGATTGTCTGCAGACCCAAATAATAAGGTTTTATTACTTGAGGCTGGTGGAAAAGATACTTATCCGTGGATCCATATTCCAGTTGGTTACTATAAAACTATGCATAATCCAAAAGTTGATTGGTGTTTTAAAACTGAGCCCGACGAAACAATGAATAATAGATCTATTAGATATCCAAGAGGAAAAACTCTAGGTGGAAGCTCATCCATCAATGGATTACTTTGGATACGTGGTCAAAAAGAGGATTATGATGTGTGGCGCCAACTCGGTAATGCAGGTTGGGGTTGGAATGATGTTTTGCCATATTTTTTAAAATCTGAGAACAACGAATTAGGAAAAAGTGAATTTCATAATGATAGTGGACCAATAACTGTTGCAAATAAAAAAATAAATTTAAAATTACTTGATGAGTTTCAAAATGCTGCTGAGGAAGTTGGAATTCCAAAAACAATTGATTTTAATAAAGGGGATAATTTTGGAGTTGGTTTCTTTCAATTTACTACCAGTCATAGCAAATTTGGTCTTAAATTAAGATGTAGCGCTGCGAAAGGTTACTTGAATCCTGTAAAAAAAAGAAAAAATTTAAAAATTATAGTTAATGCCCATGTTCAAAAACTTAATTTTAATAATAAGTCTGTAGAGAGTGTAAGTTTTTTTACAGGTGATAAATTAAATCATGCAAAAGCAAACAAGGAGGTTATTTTATCTGCTGGAGCAATAGGATCGCCACATCTATTACAAATATCAGGAATTGGAGACAGTGAAAAAATTAAAAATCAAGGAATAGATATTGTGCATGAACTAAAGGGTGTGGGTAAAAATTTACAAGACCATTTAATGTTTAGGCCAGTTTATAAATTAAAAAATATTAAATCGCTAAATAGGGATGTTGAAAGTTTATATTCCAAGTTTTTAATGGGTCTTCAATATATTTTAAAACAAAGTGGTCCTATAACAATGGGTGCTAGTCAAGTATGTGCTTTTACTAAAAGTGATCCATCACGAGCTACACCAAACTTACAATTTCACGTTCAGCCACTAAGTACTGATATATTGGGGGTAACTCCAATGCACAATTTTGAAGGTATTACACCAACTGTTGCAAACATCAGGCCTACAAGCAGAGGTGAAATTAATATAACTAGTAATGATAGTAGAGATAATCCAAAAATTAAGATGAACTATCTTTCTACAGAAGATGACAGGATAGTTGCTGCCAAAAGCTTAAAGCTTGTAAGAAAAATTATGCTAGAGACTGAAACTTTTAAAAAATATCAACCTGAGGAATATAGGCCAGGAGTACATATCACTGATGATGAAGAATTAGTTAAAGCTGGTAGTGATTTCACTCAAACAATATTTCACCCAGTTGGAACTTGTAAAATGGGAAATGATGATAGCGCGGTCGTTAATGATAAATTATCAGTCCATGGAATACGAAACTTAAGAGTTATTGATGCATCTATAATGCCTAACATTACATCTGGAAACACTAATGCACCCACTATAATGATTGCTGAAAAAGGTGCAGATATGATATTGAACTCATAAATGTTTTCACCTGAACAAATTACAATCCTTTTACAAATAATATTTATAGATTTGGTATTAGCTGGCGATAATGCGATCATTATTGGAATGGTTGCATCTCAATTTCCTCCAGATCAAAGAAAGAAAATTATATTTTGGGGAATTGGAGGTGCTGTAATTTTAAGAATTATTTTAACTTTGATTACCGCCTACTTGCTCCAAATCACTGGACTACGATTAATCGGAGGATTGTTATTACTTTATATTGTTTACAAACTTTATACCGATGTCATAAAAAATAGTGGCAATGAAGAAAGTAATATAAAAGTTGATAACTCAAGTTTTTTTAAAGCAATTTTTACCGTTTTACTTGCAGATTTTACAATGAGTTTAGATAATGTTTTAGGTGTTGCGGGAGCTGCGAAAGATCACTATGGTTTGTTAGTTTTTGGCCTTGTTTTATCGATCATATTAATGGCTACTGCCGCAACGTTAATTTCAAATTGGATAAAAAAATACAAATGGATTGCGTGGTTAGGTTTATTTGCAATATTAATTGTGGCTTTAGATCTGATTTATACTGATATAAAATTACTTATTTAATGTATTTTAAAAAGATCAATTTAAAAAATAAATATGCTCTTGTTACTGGAGCGGGTAAAGGTTTAGGTAGAGCGTGCGCCATAGCATTAGCTGAAGCTGGGGCAATAATAATAGGATTAAGTAGAACAAAATCAGATTTAGACAAATTAGAAAAAGATATAAAAAAAGCAAAAAGCAAACTAATTAAAATTCACTGTGATGTAATGGATTATAGCGATCTAAGTGAAAAGTTAAAAAAAGTTAAATTTATCGACGTTTTGGTTAATAATGCGGGAACAAATTTACCAGAACCATTTGAAAAGGTAAAACAACAGAGCATGAATTATCTTGTTGATCTTAATCTTAAGTCTGCTTTTAACGTTGCGCAATTAGTTGTAAAGAAAATGCTTAAGAACAAAAAAAGAGGTGGATCTATCATTAACATGTCTTCACAGCTTGGACATGTGGGAATGTCCGGTCGAAATGTTTATAACATGACTAAATTTGGTATAGAAGGTCTAACTAAAGGTATGGGTGTTGAATTAGCAAATAGAAATATAAGAGTGAATACTGTTGCCCCTACTTTTGTTGAAACACCAATGGTTAAAAAATTTTTTAAAAACAAGAAATTTAAAAAACTTGCCCTTGATGGAATACCAATGGGTAAAGCTGCTAAAGAAAGCGATGTTGCAACTGCTGTATGTTTTTTAGCATCTGATGCTGCTGCAATGATTACAGGAACATCTATTCTTATAGATGGAGGATGGACAGCTAAATAATGAAGAAAATATTGCTTTTTATAGCAATTATATTCTCTACTCATACACAAGCACTTGAGTTTCAAGGTAAGTTTTTACAGGGACATTTCATTTTAGGTAAAGCGAAAATAGGTTCAAAAGTATTTATTGATAAAAAGCAGGTTAAAGTATCCAAAGATGGATATTTTGTATTTGGAATTGATAGAGATAGAAAATTTGATTTGGAAATTACAGAAGTTAATAATGGAAAAAAAAATAATGTAATTAAAAAAGTCTTTAAAAGAAAATATAACATTCAAAGAATAGATGGTTTACCTGAAAATAAAGTTACTCCACCTGAGTCTGTTTATAAAAGAATTAAAGAGGAAAATGGTAGGATTGGAAAAGCAAGAGCAATTAATTCAGATTTAACATTTTTTACCAATCAATTTATTATGCCTGTAAAAGGTATAATAAGTGGAGTGTATGGAAGTCAAAGAATTCTCAATGGAAAACCTAAGTGGCCTCATTATGGAATTGATATAGCAGCAAAAAAAGGCACGAAAATAAAATCATCAGGCTCTGGAATTGTTACTATGGCTGAGGATGACCTTTATTATACAGGTGGGACAATAATAATGGATCATGGTCATGGTATATCTACCATATATTCACACTTAGAGGACATAATGGTGAATGTTGGTGATGAGATAAAACAGGGCGATATTATTGGAACAGTTGGTTCAACTGGTAGATCAACAGGTCCACATCTTGATTTTAGAATAAATTGGTTTCAAACGAGACTTGATCCTATGAGTATTCTTCAATAAGTTCTAATTATGAAAAGTGAAATTAATCAAATAGCTAATAAATTAGTAAAAGCTTATAATACAAATACGTTTATAAATCCCATCCCAGTAAAATATTGTAAAAATATTAATCTAGCTAATAAAGTTAGGAAACTATGTGAAGATAAAGTTAGTGATGAAACCATAGGTATAAAAGCAGGTGGAACAGGAATTCAAGCTCTTAAAAAACTAGGAGAAAAAGAGCCTTTTATTGCAAAAATTTTTAAAAAAAGATTTCTTAAATCAGGTCAAAACGTAAAGATATATAAAAATACCAAAGGTATTGAGGTTGAGGTTTATTATTTAATAAAGAAATCTTTCTTCGATTTTAAAGGTAAAGTTACAAAAAATAATATTTCTAAATTTATAAAATTTATGGGGCCTTGTTTTGAAATTGTTGGATTTAGACAAAGAAATAAGCAATTTAATTACCTTGGAGATATTTGTAGTGATTTTGGATTTAATATTAAGTTTATAGTTGGAAAAAAAATCAAATTTAAAAAACTTAACTTAAATAATTTAAAAACTTCATTAGAAAGTAAAAAAAATGGTTTGAAAGTTAATGGTAATACAAATATTGTTTATATCAATCCATTAAATTGTTTAAGATTTGTTTTAAATAAAGTTAAAAAAGAAAAAATAAACTTAAATAAAGACTTTTATGTTTTCACGGGTTCCACTGTAGGTGTTGTGCCCTTCAAAGGAAAAGGATTATACAAAGGTACTATTGATAAAATTGGCTCTGTTAGTGTTAATATCAGGTAATGGCACTTCACTTTTCTAAAGAGGAATTTAAATCTAGAAAATCATATATTTTAAATTCAATTAAGGAGCAAAACATCGATGCTCTGTTGATGTTTAGACAAGAGTCTATGTATTGGTTAACTGGTTATGATACATTTGGATACGTTTTTTTCCAAACTTTAGTCTTAGATCAAAAAGGTAATTTAATTTTATTAACAAGAGCGCCAGATCTAAGGCAAGCACAAAACACATCAAATATTAATGATATAAGAATTTGGGTTGATAAAGATGGTTCAAATCCAACTGATGATCTAAAAATTATTTTAGATGAGTTAAATTTAAAAGGTAAAAAAATTGGAATTGAATATGAGGCCTATGGATTGACTGGTAGAAATGCAATTAAATTAAATCAATCTTTGGAAAATTACTGTTCAATTGAGGATAAATCAGAATTAATTACAAAACTAAGAGTGGTAAAATCTGATGAAGAAATAACATATGTTAGAAAGGCTGCGAACCTAGCTGATTTGGCACTTGAAGAAGTGTGGAAATATGCAAAATCTGGTGCGAGCGAAGCTAAAATTTTAGCTGAAATGAATAGAGTTATCTTTGAAGGTGGTGGTGACTATCCAGCTAATGAATTTATTATTGGTTCAGGAAAAAATGCCCTACTCTGTCGATATCAAGCTGAAAAACAAATTTTAAACAAAGAAGATCAGCTAACTATTGAGTGGGCAGGTACTTATAGACACTACCATTCGGCGATGTTTAGAACTATTCCGATCGGTAAAGCAAATCAAAAACATTTTAAGATGCATGAAGCTTGTGTTGAAGCATTAACAAATTGTGAAAATAAATTAAAACCTGGAAACAAAATTGGTGAAGTTTTTGATATTCATGCAAAAACATTTGATGATCATGGATTTAAAAATGCAAGAATGAATGCTTGCGGTTATTCACTAGGAGCAACTTTTTCTCCCAACTGGATGGATTGGCCAATGCTATACACTGGAAATCCATATGTAATTCAATCGGGAAATGTGTTCTTTATGCATATGATCTTGATGGATTCAGAGAGTAATTTAGCAATGAATTTGGGAGAGACTTATCTTGTGACAGAAAATGGTAATGAAAGATTAGGCAAACAAAAATTAGATTTAGTTGTTCTCTAATTTTTATATTCAACCCTAAACATTGCTTCGTTTCTTCTCATTATTGGTAGAGTAAAAGGGCTATTGTAAGTTGCTTTGATTGGAGAGCTTTGAATTTGAATATTATCTTTAGTTAATTGATCTTCTAAAATACTTTTATGTTTAATAAAATTTTTCTCTGATGCCCTACCAGAATATCTAATTACAGCATAGTACCCGCCTTCAATAATAATTACTTCTACATCGGAGTTTGTAGGATATGGAACATTGTCTTTATTAAATTTTGATGGAAGATAAAACTGCATCGTCATATTTCCAGATTTTTCTGTTTGGGTTACTGGAATTGTCATTTTAATTTCTTGATTTTTCTCGTTTTTCCCCGAAATATAATTAAATAATTTTCTAAAACTATTGTCTCCAGTTGTACTCACTACTTCTACAGCTAAACGATCTGCGTATTTACGAATTTCATACACATCAGTTGATTTTATAATATCATATTTTGCTTCCTCGCTAGCCATCACACTAGAATAGTTAAAAATAGATATACTGTAAAATATAATTAATAAAATTTTTTTCACTGTAAATTATAGTTTAGTTACCGTCCCATTTTGCCTTATAATTCCATTTAGCTCTGAAATCTTTAGGTGCTTTTTTAAATTCTTTTTCACATTCTTTGAATAATTTATTGAAAAGTTCATTAGTCTGTAGTTCTAATTTAATATCTTCATGTGTTTTAAGTTTTTCATAATTATTTGACTCAACACTTGCTTTATTTTTTGCACAAACACCAATCATCATATCATGATTAATAATTCGGTCTTTTTGTTTATTGCTCTGAAAAATTTGGTTAATTCCGTATACTATAAGTAAAATTACAATGCTTATTATTATTATTTGTGATTTTTTCTGTTGCTGCATATTAAAACAAAAATTAATATAAAATTCTTTAATTGATATAATTAAAATTAATATAAAATAATTTAATGAAAAAAATAATTAACAATCCAAGTAATTTTGTTGATGAAACAATAGATGGACTTATTAAATCTCACCCAAATATTTATTCACTAGCTTCAGATAATTCGAGAGTTATTACTCGTGCAATAAAGTCCTCAAATAAAGTTGGTTTAGTAACTGGTGGAGGGTCTGGTCATTTGCCAGTTTTTACAGGCTATATTGGAAAAGGATTGTTAGATAGTTGTGCGATAGGATCTGTCTTTGCGTCACCATCTGTTGAACAAATAGCATCTGCAATTCGTAATGCAAATAATGGTAACGGAGTGCTTTGCCTTTTGGGTAATTATGGTGGAGATGTAATGAATTTTGAAATGGCTTGTGAAATAGTAAAAGACGAAGGTATTGAAACTAAAACTGTTATAGTTGCAGATGATATTGCGAGTGCAAAACCTGAAGAAAAAGAAAAAAGACGAGGTATTGCTGGTATGATATTTGTTTTTAAAGTTGCAGGAGCGTTAGCTGAAACGGGGGCATCTCTTCAAGATGTTTGTGAAATAGCACTTGAAACTAATTCAAATATTAGAACATTAGGCGTTGCTCTTTCTCCTTGTATATTGCCTGAAGCTGGAAAACCTACATTTGAAATTAATGATGATGAAATAGAAATAGGAATGGGTATTCATGGTGAACCAGGTATTTCAAGAGAAAAATTAAAGTCAGCAAATGATTTGACAGATGATATATGTAATCGAATACTAGCTGATTTCAATTTGTCTGATCAAGAGATAGGATTAATGATAAATAGCCTAGGAGCTACTCCACTTGAAGAACTTTACATTGTATCAAGAAGAGTTGTCGAAAATTTTAATAAAAAAAAAATAAAAATTTTTAAAAATTATGTTGGAAGATATGCAACTTCAATGGAAATGGCAGGAATGTCTGTAACTGTTTTAAAACTTAATAAAAATATTAAAGAAAATTTATTAGCTCCTTCTTATTGTCCATTCTGGACAAATTAAAATGTTAAATAAAGAAAATTTAATAATAATATTGGATAAATTATTTGACCAGTCCAAAAAATATTACGATGATTTCAACTCTGCTGATGCTAAAATTGGAGACGGAGATTTAGGTATTACCATTCTTCATGGATTAGAAGAAATCCAGAAAAATAAAGTATCTTTTAGTAACGATATGGGTGAAAATTTTATGATTTGCTCAAAAGCTTTTGTTAAAAGGTCAGGATCTAGTTTTGGAACATTAATAGCATTTTCATTAATGAATATTTCAAAAAAAATGCAAGGTAAAACACATTGTGATCATAATGATATAATCAGTTTTTTTGAAACAGCTCTTAAGACAATTTTAGAGAGAGGTAAAACAAATCTAGGTGATAAAACAATTGCAGATACACTTGATTTAATAATAAAAAAAATAAAGAAAAGTACTAATTATAATGATGATATTAAATCAGCTTGTTTAGAAGCTTTAGAGAATTTTAAAGGAA
>ENA-OSEY01001514-OSEY01001514.1-marine-metagenome-genome-assembly--contig:-NODE-1514-length-15989-cov-3.255782_pt1 | contig 15989 bp, 14 predicted proteins | sample MGYA00248465_ERZ534230 | MGnify/ENA primary metagenome ERZ534230 (study PRJEB26409, sample SAMN06344110) | marine metagenome | isolation source: Sea water from surface | place: Atlantic Ocean:Southern...
GTGCATTTGATGGAAGTAATTTTTGGTCAAAAGTTGGAGTTGTAGATGGCTCGCCTATGAGTAGAGGCAGCATTCCTTTAACAGAAGAACGTTTAGTGCAATTAAAAGAATATTCTGAACAATATAATCAACCAGTTAGCGCAGTAGAGGTAGATGGAAATTCGTATGCTATCGGTTTCGACCAATGGGGCGCATCTGGACTGGCAGCAGTTTGGGCAGAAGAGAATACAAGAGAATCAATTTTTTCAGCTTTAAGAAGAAAAGAAGCTTTTGCAACTACTGGCCCAAGAGTTCCTGTTAGGTTTTTTGCTGGTTTTGATCTAACCTCCATTGATGTTAATGCCGAATCTCTTGTAGAGGTAGCTTATGATAAAGGTGTTCCTATGGGAGCAGACCTATTTGCAGATGGCGAAAAAGTTCCGGAATTTTTGGTGTGGGCACAAAAAGATAAACACTCAGCGCCACTACAAAGGATTCAAATAATTAAAGGCTCAATAACAAACAGCGGGGCAAGACCCAGCGAAAGAGTATTCGATGTTGTTTGCTCTGATGGGCTCGAGGTTGACCCAACGACTCATAGATGTCCCGACAATGGAGCAAGAGTTAACATAGAAGATTGCTCGATAACTGATAACGTTGGCGCTACAGAACTAAAAGCTACTTGGCGTGATCCAGATTTTAATCCTAAAGATAAGGCTTTTTATTACGTACGAGTTCTAGAGAACCCTACATGCAGATGGTCTACCTGGGACGCATTAAAAGCTGGAGTAAAACCAAGATCTGATATGCATAAGACCATACAAGAGCGTGCCTGGTCATCACCAATCTGGTATATACCTGTACCTGAAGATATAGATATATTCGCTCTATGAGCACTGAAAAGAATTCAAACACAATGGAAGTGTCGACAAGAGCTGTTTATATCGCTATTTTTTTAGGCTTAAATTCTTTTGCTAATTCAATAGATAGTTTTTTTCTGGCCTATTTTTATTTTTTCTTAATTATTATTGTTCTTGTTCCTTATTTAACAAGAAAGACAGGATTTGTTGCATTGCATAACTGGCTTTTTGGAAACAAAGATAATTAGGTATGAATTCTAAGTCTTATAAAAAAATTTTGATTTTTTTCTTTATAGGCATCGTAATTTATTTTCTGGATATAACCATGAACTATGATGAAGATTCAAAGGACATTTATATCTCAGATCAGGAATTAGATGGTCTTTTTGCGGCATGGAACTCTCAAGTTGGCAGACCCCCCAATGAACAAGAAGCCCTTAATATTGTTAATGATTTTATAGAGGAAGAAATTTTGTATAGAGAAGCCCTAAGGTTGGGCTTAGATCAGAACGACAGAATTATTAAAAGGCGTCTAGCTCAAAAAATCTCTTTTTTAAAACAGGAAACTGACAGAAAAGAACCAAGCCTTAAAAAGCTGATAGATTTTTTTGACAGAAATAGAGACAGGTATTATGTTCCCCCAACATTCTCTTTCACACATTATTATTTTTCTGAATCAGCTGGGGCAAAAATTAAGGCCGAAACAGGTTTATCTGAGATTGTTGAACTTGGGACCCCATCTGCCTCAGAACCATTTTTTCTGGGTAAAAATTTCAGTGAGTATAGCTTGGGCGAAATTGAACAAGCTTTTGGCGCAGAACTTTTGGTTGCTTTTGATAACCCCCAATTAAATACATGGATTGGGCCCTTTTCCTCGAGCTATGGCGAACATTTACTTTTTATAAATAATAAAAGCAATGGCTATTCCCCAGAATTTTTAGATATTGAAGATTTAGTTAGACAAGACTATGCATTACAAGAGCAAGACAGGAAGCTTCTTGAATATCTTGATAGCGTTAGAGCTGAATACAAAGTAATAATAAATCCAACCTACAAATTTTAATGTTAAAAGGGATCAGGGCTGTCAGTTTTTTGGTTTTTTTGCCTTTTTTATTTTTTGCTCATGAGTTTAATCCAGCTCATTTAGTAGTTAAAGAAGTTGCTACAAATACTTACGAGACCAAATGGATGTATCCAGTAAAAAATATTGGTGCACGTGGTGAGGTTGTTTTTCCAAATGAATGTTTAAGAGAAAACACCAAGATAGAAAAAAATGGAAGATATCTTGTAGAAAGTTTTTCTTTAACCTGTGCGGTTTCTCTAAAAGGTGAAACTATAAAAGTTAAAAGTTTAAGCGTGCTTACGGACGCATTAATTACAGTTAATCATTTGGACACCTCTACTTTTGAAGGTTTAATTAATTCAAAAAATCCCTTCATCGAGATACCTTCAGAAGAACAGATTTATCCAACAGGTTATTTTAAGTTAGGCATTGATCATTTGTTAGGTGGTAACGACCATATTATCTTTATTTTTGGTTTGCTCTTTTTAGTCTCAAATCTAATAGTAGCGATAAAAACTATCACGGCTTTTACAGTAGCCCATAGTATTACTCTAGGATTGTCAGTATTTGGCCTGATCTCTTTGCCCCAAGCAACTGTTGAAGCAATTATTGCACTTACTATTATTTATCTGGCTTATGAGATTAGTGATAAAAAAATTTACAGCCAAACGCCATGGCTAATAGCTTTTGGTTTTGGTTTGCTGCACGGTCTGGGATTTGCAAATGTTTTGAGTGGCATAGGCATTGCTAACGAACAAATGGCAATGTCCCTTTTATTTTTTAATCTGGGAATTGAGGTTGGCCAGCTTATATTGATTCCAATCTTTGCGCTTTTGTTATGGATGGCAACTATACTAAAATTTCAGAAAATTTTTACAGTTCTTTCTTATATAGTAATCGGCAGTTTAGGGTCTTACTGGTTTATCGATAGAGTTGCTGGGATAATCCTTTAGCTCTAAAAAGGTAAACGACTCACACTTTTTTCGATAGAATATATTCAAGATAAAATAGGTTTCAACTTAAACGTTAATAATTTCGATTTATGAATAATCCAGTAAATATTATCTGCATGAAATGGGGTGATAAATATGACGCCACATACGTGAACAAGCTTTATAACATGGTTTCAAGGAATTTATCCAAAGAGTTTAGGTTTATTTGTTTAACAGATGATAATTCTGGATTTCTGCCAACAATCGAAACATTTGATATACCAAAATTAAATTTGCCTGAAGGAATTCCAGAAAGGGGTTGGACAAAACTGGTAACATTTTCGAAAGAAATTTGTGATATCAAGGGACAATGTTTGTTTTTGGACTTAGATGTAATTATTGTGAACGGTATCGATGAATTGTTTGACCTGCCAGGTGATTTTTTCATCATCAAGGACTTTGTCAGAAGAGATGTTACTGGAAATAGTTCGGTTTACAGATTTGAAATGGGAAAATTTCCGGACGTTCTAGAAAATTTCCAGAAAAATTTTGAAAAAATAAGATCTAAATTCAGAAATGAGCAAGAATATCTATCAGATTATATGCAAAAAAATCACTCTCTCAGTTATTGGCCTTTAGATTGGTGTCAGAGCTTCAAAAAGCACTGCATACAGAAAGGTTTTAAACAATTTTTTTTAGCTCCAGCTTTACCCCCCGAAGCTAAAGTCATAATTTTTCATGGAAAACCCAACCCTCCTGAAGCACTCATAGGCAAGAGTGGAAAATGGTACAGAAAAGTTTTACCCACACTTTGGATAGCTGAACATTGGAAGTAATTTATGACGTTAAAATCAAACAAAACTAAGAATTTCAAAATGGTAAATTTTAAGGAAAAATTTTCTAAATTTTCTGAGCATTGGCAGCCAAAAGTAATTGCTAATCTTAATGATTACGAAATTAAACTTGTAAAGTTAAAAGATGATTTTGTCTGGCACCATCATGAAGAGACAGATGAGGCATTTATTGTCTTAAAAGGCGAAATACACATTGAATTTGAAGATCATACGGTAAGGCTTGGTGAGGGCGAAATGTTAGTAGTGCCAAAAGGAGTTAGACATAAACCTTATGCTGATCAGGAAGCGCATGTAATGTTAATTGAACCAAAAGATGTAAGAAATACAGGCAATATTGAGGATGATTTCACAGCACCTAATAATAAATGGGTATGAGTTTGTATTTATTTTCTTGGACTGATAATCTTTTAATACAAATATAGGAGATCTATGGAAATTTTTATCGTCGGAGCATTATTGCTTGCCTTGTTTCAGTCTTGGTTGATACCAATGACCATTAATATCAAAAACCTACATTGGATGATGGGTGCTAGAGACTCCTCACCATCTGAATCTGTCCTATTAAAGAGGGCCAGAAGAGCCTCTTTAAATTTACACGAAAGCTTAGCGCCTTTTTTAGCTTTAGTTTTAGCATCAATGTACTTAGAAATTGATAATGCAATGTATGCATGTTGGTGGCTTATTCTGAGAATTGTTCATGGCCTTACCTATTTAATGGGCACTCCTTATGTGAGAACACTGGCTTTTATAGGTTCAATAGTTTGTTTAGCTGCAATGGCCTTAGCTCTTATTTAGTTATGAGAATAATAATTAACCTTTTTCTTTTAATAATTCTTAGTTCCTGTTCTTCCTTAGGAAAGTCAGATACTGAGGGTGAATACAGATACGTACCAATCACGGAAGCCTTAAAAAAATTATCTGATGAAGAAGTTGCTGCAAGACTTCGTACAGCCTCAATTACTTGCGAAAATGATATGTTAAAAGTGTATGTGCCTTCAAAAACTGTCGATCCTGAGGGATGGCAAACAGGCCAAGAAGAAAGGCAAAGGTATTACAAAAATTGTCTTGAACTAAAAGGTTTTGAAAGAAGATTTTTTTCTGCTTCCGCAATTAAAAAGATTAAGAAAAATGGAATTAATGCAGCAAATGGCTTTAAGAAATCAATTCAATTCACCTATAGGCCACCATAGGATGTAACAATGAGTGTAGCTTCATTATTAAATATAACAGGAATTGGTATTGGCCAAACCTATAGATCAAGAAATGATTATAAACATTCTCAAGGTATCCAGGACGATTCTTCTGATTTTAGCACTGCTGCTCAAGGAATAGGTGTAACTGCAATGATTGCACCTATGTTTTCTAAAATAGCACAAGGAGCCATGTACAGTGCTGGTGCTGATCCTTTAGTTGGTCAACATGGTTTTGGTTTTGCAGTTTTTAATGAAAACTTAATTACAAAAGGACCAGGTAAAAATTTTTTTACTAGAGGTTCACTTGGAGGGCCAACTGTATTTGGAGGGAGTGTATACAGTCCTGCTGAGGGATATACCTCTGGATTTAGAAGGCCTGTTGCTCATTCAGGGAATATTTTAAATACTCAAGCAGCTGGACTTGGAACTGGTTTCGGTAAGTCTATAATGCGACAGAGTATAGGTAATTCTTTACTTCCTATTGGAATGACAGCTTATTTTGCTGCTGATGCTTATGCTAGTGATGGAATGACTGGGTTGGGTAAATATTTAGTAGCAGACGTTTTAGGTAACTACTATGGTGCTGAAGCTGGAATGTTTAGAGGTATAATAGAGAATAAAGATCAAGCCGCTAAAACGCTTTCAAAAATGAGCGGGTTAAGCAAGGCTGAAGTTTTAGCTACTGAAGGGTTTGAAGCAAATGCAGGTGTTCAGAGAATTAACCCTATAGCTCGTAGCGGTTTACTTGGAAGAATGCTTCCTGTTATGGGAGGTATTGTTGGAGCAACAGTTGGTATGGAGTTAGGTGCTACTGCAGGCAGTATGGCTACTTCTGTTGTTGGATATGATCTAGACAGTACAATGGGCAGTATAGGCGGTGGTTTTTTTGGTGCAGTTGCTGGTGCTAAATTTGGAGCTTATGCTTTGTCTTCAATACCTAGAGCGATTGCTACAGGTTTTGGTATTGCTGCTACAACAGCAATTGCTAGTAACACTATGAGTGCTGTGGAAGCAGGATTTGAAAATATAAACAAAAATAGAGGATTAAATTTTGCAGGTCAAACAGCTGCTTATTTTACAAGAAATGCTGTAACTATGAGAGAAAGAGCTATGCAATCTATTCATAAGAGTCATATGAATGCTAGAAGCGCTTTTGGTCAAGAAGCATCTTTGATGCATATGAACAGAGACATGTTTAGTCAGTATAAGAGAGCTTTATGAACAGAGAAATAAATAAAAGAATTAAAAATGAATTATTTGTAATAAACGAATATGACATCGAACATCAAGATCCTGAAGCTAAACCTTCAAAAGAGTTAATTGAAATATTCAAAGATAAGATAAATACAGATACAAGTAGAGCTTGTATTAATTGTCAAATACGACAATATTACAAGTATGGAGAGAATAACATTAAATGCAATTACACTCCTAGGAAATTGCCTGATGGTGCTGTATCCAAGATACAAGACATAGTAAAAGAAACAGGGTTTACTGAAGAACATGCTACAAAGTTATTGAAAGCGAGTATTGATCCTGTTGCTTGGTGTGAATTAATGTTTGGGTTCTCTGACAAAGACGATAAATGGTTCATACGTTCTTATCAAAAAGAACAGATACGTTGCACTTCACAAAGAGTATCAATACTCGAAGGGCGTAGATCTGGCAAGACTTTTGCAATGGCTTTAAAATTAATTTATCATGCTTATAATAGTAAATTAGAAAGAGGCCGCGATGCTCAAGGAAACCCTGTTTATATGGGGCCTACGATAATGATCGTAACTCCTTATCAGGCTCAGTTAACTAATATTTTTGAAGAAATAGAAAAATTAATTAAAAGAAATTTTGAGTTAAGAGAAGAAATCGTTACTGGAACAAACGAATCTTTATATGTAAAAACCCCTACGTTTAAAATGGGATTTAAAAATGGAGCCTTAATACAAGGTTTTGTTTCTGGCATTGGTATGCGTCAAGATGGTTCTGGCGGTGGTACTATGCGTGGTTTTTCGGCAAACATAATATATCTAGACGAAATGGACATGATACCAGGGGAAGTATTAACTAAAGTCATTAATCCTATATTGGCAACAACACCTGACACTATTTTGTATGCTACCTCCACTCCTATTGGTGAAAAAGGTAAGTTTTATGAATGGTGCCATAAAAGAAGTGACTTTAAAAGTGATCATTTGCCCACTTCAATTCTTCCTTTTTGGGAAGAAATAAAAGAAGATATAATAAGAGATTCTACTCCAGATGCGTTTTTGTCTGAGTACATGGGAGTGTTTATAGAAGATGAAAAAGGTGTTTTTAAAAAAGAGTGGGTAAATAATGCAAGGTTTGATTACTCTTATGACGATGCAGAAAATTTAGGCACTTTATCTTCTAAGATTGGCATTAAAAATTTAAACGAAATGATTATAGCCATTGGAATAGATTGGAATAAGAATGCTGGAACAGAATTTTATGTGGCTGGATATATTCCACAAAAAGGTATTTGGTTAGGTTTAGATGCTGTAAATGTACCTGCTACAGAATTTTCTGCAAAAAGGTGGATAAAAGAGTTGGTGCATTTAAATTTTAAATGGAAACCAAGTTATATTTATGCAGATGAAGGTTATGGACACACAATAATTGAAGATATAAAGTACGAATCATATACTTTGAGATCAAAGCAAAATAAAAATGCGATGGATAAAGAAACTGTAAAGATTGCTGATAGATTAAAATCTTTTAATTTCGCAAGCAACATAAAGCTAAAAGACCCAATAACCAACAAAGATATAAAGAAAACAGGAAAACATTTTTTAGTTGAAAATACTGTTAGAATTCTTCAAGAAAGGTTATTTGTTTTTCCTTACGAAGATGAAGCTTTAAAAGATCAATTTTTCAATTATGTTGTTGAAAAATATAATAAACAAAATAATAAGCCAATATATGGAAAACTAAATGAACAAATAGGAGACCATAGGTTAGATGCTTTAATGTTAGCATTAGGAGCTCTTGTATTAGAAGAGTCCGTTTACTCTGGAGGAAAAGTTTTTGCTTCAGCTCCTACTTTTCATAAAATGAAAGAAATAGAAAAGATAGCAAAAGAAAATGGCGCTGATATAATTGAAGCCAACAGGAATGCTTTGATGCCAGGAGCTTTAGAAGTATTAGAAATACACAGACAAGAAAGAGCATTTACTAACAGAAAAAAAGATGATGGTATTTCTATATTAGAAGGCATAGGTAGATATAAAGGAACTTCTAAAGGTATGCTACCTATAAGTGAATTAAATTATACTAAAAGAAGAAGTGCTTCGAAAAGGCCTTCTAGAAGGAGTTGGAAATGATCGCAGCAGGAGCAATAAGAAGATTTTTTCTAGGTGGTGCAGATGCAGCTGCACGAAAAGCTGACAGTTTAACTGAGCTTTTAGGTATGAGTGGTGCGAAAAATTTAGATCAAGATTTACTCAAAGCACATCACCAACATCATGCTGATATTGCTGGAAGTGGATTGACTAAAGAATCTTTAGAAAAGATAATCGAAGATGTTGCCGGTGGTGTACCTGTTGGGATGGGAGGTGCAAGAGCTACAGGTACTGGGAATATTTTAACTAGAGCATTCAATGCTACTGACAGTGGTATTCCTGGAAGTGCAATGATGATGGGAGGTTTAGTTGGTGGGATGGCAGCAGGAGCTACTGATAGCGATATAGGCGAAGGAGCAGTAATAGGTGCTTTAGTTGGTGGTGGTGCTAAAGCTATAGGCACTGGGATTGCAAAAGATATTGAAAAGAAATTTATTGGAGATCTTCTAGGAGACTCTGCCGGAAAATTTAGTCCAAAACCTGGAGTTAGTACTGGAGGCTTATCTGTTAAAGATATAAAAGGGATGACACCAGATGAGTTAAGTGCTGCGGGTGTTAAAGATGATTTTAATTTAAGTGATTTATTTACTAACTCAAAACAACCTTTTAAGCTTTCAGATATTGATCCTAGTCAAGGTCAGGTACCGATTGAAACTTTAGCAGCAAGTGCTGGCCAAGGACTTTTGAAATTTAAACCTGACGCACACACCCTTGGTGTAGGCCCAGGAGCAGTAACAAGAGATTTGTCTGTAAGGCAACAACAATTAGCGACCATAGGGATGATGGATGACGCTGCATTAAAACAAGCAGGCTCTGGTGCTGAATTTAAAAGGGACTTCTTGATGGGTAAGTCTAGAATGAATGTAGGTCAAATGACAAGAGTTTCAGGTTTTCTTGGATCTGCTTTGACAGGTATGGCATTTTCTTCTAAAAGAAGAGATCATAGAAGAGGCTTTAACAAACGAAGAGGAAACAGAGTATGAGTAATTTAACTATAAGATACGCTGATGACAATAAACCATTTATACAACCAATTAAAACTACTCACGAAGGCTATGCTGGAGGAAACGAAATAGTTTGTATTGAGATTGTTAATACAAGTTTTGAACATTATTATACTGCTTTAACTTTAGAAGTTAAAAATGTTGCAGGTGAAGATATAGTAAATAACGAAATATTCACAAGCAAAGGGTGGGGTATAAAATTATTGAGTTCTGAAGAGCAACCAACTGAAAAAGATTGGGCGAATGTTTTATCAAACCAAAGTTTAGCATTAGAAAATATTGGAAATGAAGATAACGCAGATATAAATTTTATTCAAAAAGTTTGGATTAGAATTTTTTGTCCAGGCAATAGCGATCCAGATATTTTAAACAGCATGCTTAGTTTAAAATACAACACTTCATTAGTACTTAACGGGAATATATAATGGCTAATATTTTTGATGACATTTATAAAAAGAAATTAAATCTAAATTTTAGAAACTTAAGTTCTGGTGATAAAAGTTTTTCCAAAGAAGAGAATGTATTAAATGCTGATATTTTAGAAGATGATCAGTTAAATACTTTATTCTCTAGTTTATATAATTCTTTAAAAGTAGATGATATTCCTAATTTTAATAAAAATCAAATTAATATTATTGATGAGAAAATCAAAAGAAATAGAATAGAAGCGGAAAAATTAAGGAAAGAAATTGCTTTTTTAAAAGAAGACTTGATTGAATCTTTAAAAGATCAAAGTTATAGTTTAAATATAAGTAAATCTACTTTTTTAAAAAAAGCAGCTAATAATATTTTTGGTGGAAATAAAAAAGAGATAACTTATGAAGATTATATAGAGTTAATTGAAATGAAAAAAAAGATAATTGAAATTGAAGCAAATGACATATTGGATGAAGACTGATGTTAAAGCAACAAGAATCACTTGAAGATACAAAAGGTAGCGACCAAGAAGAACAAGACGAAGAACTTTATCAACGTTTGTTTAAAAAAATAGCAAGAGATTTTATTTTTGCAGGAGATTTAGATGTTTTTTTAGATAGTTTTTATGATAATTTATTAGAAGCTCAAGAAGAAGGAAATAAGTTGAGCAAAGAAGAAATGAAGTATTATAGCGCTAAGTCTGTTTTAAAAGCGATGGAATACAAAAACAACCTTTCCCTTCCGAAAAGAAAAAGAAGAAAATATAAGGATGTAGATGATGGATAACGAAGAGCTCTTGGCTTTGACGCCAGATATAGACATATTAATTCAGAAGTATGAAAATGGCGCTAAGAAAAGAATTAGAAAGGCTGGTTTAAAAGAAATTGAGAACATAGCAATGAGCCTTCATATATCTCCATTGATGGCCGCTGAGTTTATGTTAAATTCAGCAGATTCTGCATCTATGACACATGATGAACTTTTCAACTCTTATTTAGAGCAAGGGATGGAGTTGAAATCTACTTCTGTGAGAATGCAAACTGAAAAAGAAGAGATTGATCAAAGTAAATTATTTGATATTGATTGTGACACTGTTGACCCTGATAAAAGCTGGTGGGATCCTGGAAAGCTTGAATATGGTAAGCATCCTGAAGAAAAGTACCAGAAAGCTCAAGGGTATAGATTAACTAATCCAGTTAGACTAAAAATAGAGTCTGATTTATTGAAAGATGTAAATGAGTTTTATAAAGAGAAAGGCCAAAGTGGTAGTTTTGAAGAATGTTTAAACTGTGACTTATCTTTCAATATAGACACAGTTTATCCTGCTATAGAGTTTGCGTGGGAGTTCGATAAAATAATTCAACAAATAAAGAGCTTTATTGAATTATTTAAAACGAATATGGATCCAACTTTAATATTTAACCAGTTATGTAAAATTAAATTATTCTTACAAAAAAACTATATGTGCTTTGCTAATTTACAAAATCTATCTTTAATGATACCCGCCTTATTTGCTAAATACAGTATAGATTTAGCAAATCTGAGCATAGATTGGAATTGGTTTTTAGGAGGAGTATTAAAGGCAGTATTTACTGCAATAATTAATTTTTTAGAAAATATTAGATCTCTTGTTATGCCTTTTATTAATTGTTACATAGGTGCGGTTAATACTACTTTTGGATTTATAAAAAGCATAGTGAAGGCTTTAAACAAAACTCTTCAAACAGTCAACGACGCAATTGAAAGAGGGGTTGATAGTATTTATAAGTCTGCAATGCTAATTGGAGATATTTTCCAAGATACAAAATCTGACAAAGTAAAAGATCAATTATTAAAAGCACAAAAAGAGATGGCTAAAGCTGAACATTTTTTAAAAAGTGCTAGACATTTCATCGCTAAAGCTGAAGGTGAGAAATCTAAGCTTGACGAAAAAATTAAATTTTTAGAAACTAAAGAACAAGATATAAGAGATTTGCAGGTTTATGTAAAGATAGTAGAATGGATAGTTGCTAAAGAAGACAACTATAAGCAAAACAAAGAACGTTTTAATTTGACTCATGCAGAATTTGAAAATGCTTTTAGAGATTATGTTTTAGAGCAAGCTGATTATCTTACTAAAGACCAAAGAAAAACTTTAAGCGGACAGAACGCTGCAAATATAATTAGGTTTTTAAGCAAAGAAGTAAGAAGCTTAGGAAGAAAAATAAAAGATGAGAACAAAGAAAAACAAAAAGTTCAAAGATCCAAAGAAGGTTACGAACGCCAAGCAGCATCTTATATTAAAGACATAGAAAAGAGACAAGCAGATATAATTAAAGCTGAAAAGAACTTAGAAAAATTAACAAATTATAGTTTGTACGAGAGATATTCGCAAAGAAGAAAAGACTTTAGTACTTTTTATAAAGAAACAAATTCTATTAATAATTTATTGAGCAATAGTAAAGGTAATTATAAAACTGGATGGTGGAGTGGTTTGCAAGATTTAAACCCTTCGATAGCAAAACAATATAATTCAGATTTAAAAAGTTTATCAGAGTGGTGTTCAGCCAGATTTGGGTTAAATATAGAAAACGAATATGTTAGAAATGAATATTGGTCTAAAGGCTTTAATGATTATTTAAACTCTCGTGAGAATTGGGCTACAAAAAAAATAGAGGGAGTAAGAGATGCAATGTTAGCCCCAGCGGTAAATTTAAAATCATTTATAAATGATTTTATTGGCAATGTTGTAAATGCAGTAAGATCTTTAAGCTTCCTTTTTGAAAGGGGAGCTATGCTTGAATTAAAATTGTTAGGTGAAATTTTACAATTAGTGCATTTATTAAGATTAATATTTTTAATTAAAAAATTAATTGATGAAGGCATTTCATCTTGTGATCAGTTCAATAACAATAAAGAAAATCAAGCTGTTTTAAAAAAATCAGTTGAAGAATTAAATGATAATCTTGAAGTAAGTATGGTCGAAGAAGAGGATCCAAAATTTAACAGTGAAATTAAAATGGCAAGAATTTTTACTAAAAACAATCGAAATGAACACTTACTTGATTTTAGCGATTGTAGCGAATTAGCATTTTATATGGGAGAAAAAAACCCAAATCTAGAAGACATATACAGTACTTTAAAAACTGTTTTAATAAAGTAGGTTTGTAAAATGAGTAACCCTAGATCTATTTTAAGAAAACTTTATCGTTTATACGTTAAGTATAAAGGTAAGGAATATCAACCAGGAGCACTTACTTTAGATGAAACTGTTGTAAAAAACTACAAGCCAGTAAGTGCTAGACTTTTACAACGTGAAGGAAGAAATTATTCTTCTTTTGTTGTTAGTCCGTTTGAACCTAAAGTTTTAAAAGAATCTAATCCTAAAGAAAAAAATCCTTTGATTTTAGATAGTTCTATAGAAAAGAAGCCTAAATTAGATTTTTCTTTAATTGAGTGGGTTAATCAATTACGAGCTAACGAAATCGTTAGTTATTCTTCATCTGATTTTACAAAAGGGGATGGAGAAGTCATAGATATATATGATGAGTATTTAGTTGATTGGAAATATGTAATTATTGATCATAATTTGGACTATATAGCAGATAGCCTTGACTTTGCAATAAACTTATTTCGTCCAACAACTGAAGATGTTAATAATGACGGAGATATATCTATAAGAGAAATATTTAACGAGCACAAAGACGAAGTAGATCCAAATGTTCCTAGAGAAAGGGCTTTTAGATTGTTTAATGAATTGTTGATTGTTTCACAAGAAAGTGGCAATCCTGATTTTGAAAACGAGGATGATTTAGAATTTTTATTTAACGACTTATTTTTAGTATCAAGGGGTTTAACTAGCATTAGAGAACTTGAAGATATGGTTTTTAGTTTTAAAGAAATTTTAAACCTAAATTTTGATATACCAAAGGATGAAGATGGAATAGAAGTTTTTGATAATTATTTTTACCCACATGTAAGTGGGTACCATAAAGAAGTTTCTTCATTAAACCAATACAGTTTAAATTTAAGGTCAATTTTCTTATTAAAGAATAAAGATTTTTTTGATTCACCTAAAACATCGAACATAAGTTTAATTTTAAGTGCAGAAGAAAATAAAAATTTTAAAGAAAAAATATTAAATTTAAAATTGGAAAATTTATTTACACTAAAAAGATTCCTTATACTAGATGATAGAAATGCAGAAAACAAAAAAGAAATAAGAACAAGAAACTTAAATTTTACTTTTACTCCTAGAGAGAATTTAAGAACTTTAGGGTTTCCTATAGTTAACCCAACAGTGTTGAGTGAGATTGATTTAAAAAACAATTATGAGCTAGTAAACAATTATTTAACTGAAAATACTTTTAAAGTTAACCCTATTAACTTAATGAATTTTGAATCTTCTAATTACCAAACAATAGGATTTACTCAAGAAGAACTTTTGAATGCAAAGTACAAGAATTCTCAAGGAGAAATAATTCAAGATGGACCTGGAATATTTATAGATAATCGTGAAGAAACTAATTCATTTAAGTCAATATTAAAAAAATATTTAATATATGAAATTGATAACTTGACAAATTATTTAATAGAGGCGCATGAAGGAACAAATTTTTATCCTGAAACAAGTGCAACTTACTATGTTTTAGTAAATTTACTTTGGGAGAAAATAGAACCTTTAATAGAAAAAGGGATAGTATTAAAGACTAATTACTCTTTGGATATATATAGTTATGAAAGGTTAAAAAGAGTAAATTTAGATTTAATGTTAAAATATTTAAATCAAGTTATGTACATAATTAAAAAACCTGGAACGGAGAAATATTATGCAAATTTTTACGGTTCAGACATCAACGAATACGATAAAAATGTTGTAAAAAATTATTTTTCTATAATAATTTGGAATCGAATCATAGAAACAATTGATTACACAATACAAAGTGGCGGAGAAACTTCAGGTTTTGATCTTCAACCAAACGGAAACGACCCTGAAGCTTTTGAAGATTATTTAAACAATGGTGAAATTAAATTATCTACTGAAACTTTTTATTCTGTAAATGATTTTTTGCCTGACCTGTCTATTATTTATTCAGAAGACGACATGACAAATATTGAATCATCTACAGCAAGTAGATTACATGAAAGAACGCAGTGGTCAACAGTTGTCGATTTTGCAAGAGATGAAAATTTAAAAAGTAACTCTGTTAAAGCTGAATGTGTAATAAAAATGAAAGACTTTTTAAATAAATTATCTTTAAAAATAGAAACAATAATAAATAAAAATAAAGAAGAGGGTGTTTTAAAAACTTGGGAAAATATTGTTAGTATAGGGAATTATAATATAGACTTTACAGACATTCCTGGTGATGGTAATGAAGCAAATCCAACTAGATTGTGGAGAGTTAAAGATCAATATGGAACAATAATTAATGATTATTTTGATATAGCGGTGCCATTAATTTTAACAGAATTTCATATTATTAATATTAAAACATTATCAAAATTTAAAACTAGACAAAAGTGTTTAAAAACATTATCTAAAATAAAAGAAGATGAAAATTTTAAAAATATCAAAGATGGTTTTTTGATAATTAGAAATTCAATTCCTAGCATTATAGAAATTTTTAATAGGTTTTATGATCCGAACTATTTTGTCGATAAAGCTTTTAAGCAGAAAAATAGTAAACAAATACAAGATAAGTTAGAAGTTACAAAATCTTCTTTAAAAAACCTTATTGGAAAAACTGCAATAGTTAAAGTTAATGGTAAAGTTGGTATTATTTATAATTTTGATCCATTAATTTGCTATAAAGCTGATTTAGATTTATTAACTATTAGATTGCGAGAACAACAAGCGGGAAATCAGCTTGTTAGCATTAGTGAAGATTATGGAAGAATATATCCTATACTTTACCCATATTCTGATGTTAGGGTGACAAATGACGGAGAGGCAACATTTTATCCAAACCTTTTAGGTTTTTATAATTTATGGGATGAAGCTACTGGTGAAGCTGCAGGAGAAGCTAAAAGAAAACATATATCTTTTCCAGGATATTATGAAGAAAGTCAGAATAAATTTTCTGGATATGACTTTAAAAACATGCCAGTGCTTTCAGCAGGAATGTACTCTAGGTACGCAATGGTTGCGCCAGAAAACCCGGATAAAAGAACTGTTATAGGTAATTTTTATATAATAAATGATCCTAGTGAGTTTAGCCCTAGAGAAGGAATACCAAGGTTAACAGAAATTTTTTATGAAAGACATCATAGAAATAGATCTTTAGAAATTGAATTAAAAACTACAGGGAATCCATCATTAGTAAAAGAACTTGAAAAAGAAGATTTAGGA
>ENA-OSEY01001515-OSEY01001515.1-marine-metagenome-genome-assembly--contig:-NODE-1515-length-15973-cov-5.471628_pt1 | contig 15973 bp, 10 predicted proteins | sample MGYA00248465_ERZ534230 | MGnify/ENA primary metagenome ERZ534230 (study PRJEB26409, sample SAMN06344110) | marine metagenome | isolation source: Sea water from surface | place: Atlantic Ocean:Southern...
AAACCATCCACTAGATCAAAAGAAGTAATGATTAATCATTTAGATTGTTATCAAAAGGTAAAGAAAAAGTGTTTTAAATTTATCAATTTACAGGAAACTAAAAAAGAAAAATTTAAGAATAAAGAAAAAATGATTAAAAGTTTTTTAATTCCGATTTGTTTTTGGATTAATAAAAACAAACCTCAAAATAAAACATTTATTATAGGACTTGCTGGTGGCCAAGGAACTGGCAAAACTACCATATCTTCTTTAATAAAATTAATATTGATAACTTATTTTAAACTAAGTGTATTTAAAGTCTCTATAGATGATTTTTACAGAACTAGAAAAGAAAGATTAAAATTATCAAAATCAAAACATCCTTTACTTTTAACAAGAGGCGTACCTGGAACACACGATGTTGATATGATGAATAAACTTTTCCATAACGTTAAAAAAAAGAAATTTAATAGTATGTTGATCCCAAAATTTGATAAATCAATAGATGATAGGTGTAATAAAAAACTTTGGTACAAGATAAAGAAAAAACCTGATGTATTGATTTTAGAGGGGTGGTGTGTTGGAGCAAAACCAGAGAAAAAAGATACATTAAATAAGCCAATAAATAAATTAGAGAAAAATTTAGATAGTAAAAGAAAGTGGAGACTGCACGTTAATAATCAATTAAAAAATAAATATTCCAAGTTATTTAATCAAATTAACAGTTTATTATATTTAAAGGCTAAAAATTTTAATGTGCTCAAACGTTGGAGAATTAAACAAGAAAAAAAACTTAAATTAAAAAATAAAACAAAAAAAAATAATAAAGTTATGAATAATTCAGAAGTTTTAAACTTTATGATGACTTACCAAAGAATTACACAAAATATGTTTAAAATTGCGCCAAAACATTCCTCTATTATTATTGACTTAAATGATAGGCATCAAATAAAAAGAGTAAAATTTAAAAATGCATAAAAAAATATTAATAATTTTATTTTCTTTCTTAATTTTCAGTCAGTCGAATGCAGATGACTTAATGAAAGCATTATCAGATGCATATTATAAAAATCCGGAGCTTAACGCTGAAAGAGAAAATATTTTAGTTTCTAAGGAAGATCTTAAAATATCAAGAAGTGAATTTTTACCATCTGTAACAATCACAGGTTCTAAAAGTGATCAAACTACAGATAAATTAACTGATAGATCTGGAAATAATACAGCTATTACCGATGTAAACACTGAAACCCAAAAAATTACAATAGAGCAAACATTATTTAAAGGACTTGGTGGTAAAGCTGATTTAGATAAAAGTAAAATTGGAATAGTTTTAGCGGAAGCAAATTTATTAAAGAAAGAACAAGAAATTATCTTAACAGCTGCAGAGGCTTATAGCGGTCTTACATTTGCAAAAAAAAAGTTAGATATTAATAAAGAAAATTTAAGTTTGCTTGAGAGACAAGTTGAAACAGATCAAAATAGATTAGAAAATGGATTAATAACACTTGCTGATTTAGCTCAATCAGAGTCTTCGCTTGCAGGTGCACAGGCTCAATTTATTAATTCAAAAAATGATTTAGTAACAGCAAAATTGACATATGAAAAAATCATTGGACCTTTAACAGACATAGATTTAATCAACGGTAGTATAAATTTAGATTTCAATGTTCCTGAAAGCTTGAATAAAGCAATTCAATTGTCTATTGGTAACAACCCAGATTTAATAATTGCAAAATTAGAGTATGAACAATCGCAACAAGATGTTAAAATAGCTATAGCTGAATTTTCCCCAACTGCTAAACTGTCAGCTGAGTCAACTAAATCTAATGACTTAAGTTCAACGGTAGATGAGAGAGATCAAGAAACTCTTAAAGCAGAAATAACTTGGCCATTGTTCAAAGGTGGAAAAAATTCGGCCTCTTTAGAAAGAAGTAAAAGATTAAATAATAGAAAAAAACTTCTTTTAGATAATGCACTTAGAACAAATGAAACAAATGTTGCAAGTGCATGGTCTAGTTTTCAATCATCTGAGAGCGCTTTAACGTCTGTTAGATCTCAAGTTAATGCAGCAGAAATTGCAAACGAAGGTATAACAGTTGAATATGAGACAGGTCTTGGAAGAACTACTCTAGATGTTATTCAATCAAATACAATTTTACTTACATCAAGAATTAATTTAGCTAATTCAGAGAGAAACTTTTTCTTATCTCAGCTGGAACTATTAAAGTCTGTTGGACTTTTAAACGCTAAATATCTCAAAATAGTTAAGTAAATAGGCTATAATTTTTAATTCTTGCTAATGAGAACAAAATGTGTACATTTATAAGCATGATTCGTATGTTAAAAAACACAAAAAAAGAGGCAAAATATGAGTAAAAATAACTTAAAAGTAGTTAAATCAGCAAAAGATAAAGATTTGGAAAATAAAGAGAAAAATAAAGCTTTAGAAGCAGCTATTAGCCAGATTACAGATAACTTTGGAAAAGGCTCTGTAATGAAGCTTGGCCAAAAAAAAGCAATGGATATAGAGTCTATTTCTACAGGCTCACTAAGCTTGGATTTAGCACTAGGTATTGGTGGATTACCGAAAGGAAGAATTGTTGAAATTTATGGTCCAGAGTCTTCTGGAAAAACAACACTTGCTCTTCAAGTAATCGCTGAAGCTCAAAAATCTGGTGGAATATGTGCATTCGTTGATGCAGAGCATGCTTTAGATCCAGTATATGCAAAAAAATTAGGTGTAAATACAGAGGAATTATTAATTTCTCAACCTGATGCTGGTGAGCAAGCACTAGAGATAGCAGATACACTTGTTAAGTCAGGTTCTATTTCTGTAATAGTTATTGACTCAGTTGCAGCATTAACACCAAGAGCTGAAATTGAAGGGGACATGGGTGATCATCACGTAGGTCTTCAATCAAGATTAATGAGTCAGGCTTTGAGAAAATTAACTAGTTCAATATCAAACACAAATACAATGATGATTTTCATTAACCAAATCAGAATGAAAATAGGTGTTATGTTTGGAAGTCCTGAAACTACATCAGGTGGAAATGCATTAAAATTCTACTCATCTGTAAGAATGGATATTAGAAGAATTGGTGCAATAAAAGATAAAGATGTAATCATTGGTAACTCTACAAGAGTTAAGGTTGTTAAAAATAAAGTATCGCCACCATTTAAAGTAGTTGAATTTGATCTAATGTATGGAAAAGGAATTAGTAAAGTAGGTGAATTGATCGACCTTGGTGCCAAAGCAGAGATTGTAGAAAAATCTGGTGCTTGGTATGCATACAAAGGTGAAAAAATTGGTCAAGGTAGAGAGAATGCTAAAATTTACTTAGAACAAAATCCAAATGTTGCTGCTGAAATAGAGATGGCAATTAGAGAAAAAGCAGGTGTGATCACTAAAAAGATAGAAGGTAATCCACTTGATCAGGAGAAAGTAAAAGCAAATCAAAAAGAAGAAGAAGCTCCTGCCAAAAAGAATTAGCTAAATAGTCATTATTAGTAATAAAAGGCGTCTTAACAGACGCCTTTTTTCCCTTTAACGTTATAGACATCATTTAAAAAAACTGTATTTTAAAAAGATATGGCTCAGAAAACTTTAAATGAAATAAGAAATACTTTTCTCAAATATTTTGAGAAAAATGATCATACAATAGTTGAGTCTAGTAATCTTGTGCCGAATAATGATCCTACATTGATGTTTGCAAACTCTGGGATGGTTCAATTTAAAAATGTTTTTACAGGTTTAGAAAAAAGAGATTACAAAAGAGCAACCACTTCACAAAAATGTGTAAGAGCTGGTGGTAAACATAATGATTTAGAAAATGTTGGTTACACTCCAAGACATCATACATTCTTTGAGATGCTAGGAAATTTTTCTTTTGGAGATTACTTTAAAGAGAAAGCAATTCATCTTGCATGGAATTTAATAACAAAAGATTTTGGATTAGATAAAAACAGGCTCTATTTCACAGTTTTTAGTGAAGATGATGAAGCGTTTAATCTTTGGAAAAAAATTACAGGATTTGGTGATGATAGAATAATTAAAATACCAACTTCAGATAATTTTTGGTCAATGGGAGAAACTGGACCTTGTGGCCCCTGTTCAGAAATATTTTATGATCATGGAGATCATCTGAAAGGTGGCTTACCTGGCACAAAAGATCAAGATGGCGATAGATACATTGAAATTTGGAATTTAGTATTCATGCAATTTGAACAAGTAACAAAGGATAAAAGAGTTAATTTACCAAAACCCTCTGTTGATACAGGAATGGGTCTAGAAAGAATAGCAGCATTACTTCAAGGTACACATGATAATTATGAAACAGATCATTTTAAAAAAATAATTGGCTCTATCTCTGAAGAATTAAAAGTTAAGCCTGATAAAAATAATTTATCAAGCTTTAGAGTGATTGCAGATCACTTAAGAGCAAGTTCTTTTTTACTAGCAGAAGGAGTTTTACCTTCAAATGAGGGAAGAGGTTATGTTCTAAGAAGAATAATGAGAAGAGGAATGAGGCACAGTCACTTACTTGGATCAAAAAAGCCTGTCTTTTTTAATGTATTTAGAACTTTAATGGATGAAATGTCCGGTAACTATCCAGAGTTGAAAAGGGCTAGTTCATTGATCAAAGAGACTTTGAGAATGGAAGAGGAGAAGTTTTTGGTTCTACTTGATAGAGGTATCAAAATCTTGGATGAAGAAATTAAAAAGGTTGATAAAAAACTTTCAGGCGAGGTAGCTTTTAAACTTTATGACACTTATGGTTTTCCATTAGATCTTACCGAGGATATTTTAAAAAATAAATCTTTAACACTAGATCATGAAAAATTTAACAATTTAATGAAACAAAGCAAAGAGCTTGCTAAAAAAAATTGGAAAGGTTCAGGCGATACATCTATAGAGGAAATTTGGTTTACTATTAAAGACAAAATAGATCCAACAGAATTTTTGGGGTATGAGACAAATACATCAGAAGGAGTTATAAAATTTATTATAAAAGATAACAAAGAAGTCAATTCACTCTCAGAAGGAGAAGAAGGGTACATTATTTTAAATCAAACTCCTTTTTACGGAGAGTCAGGTGGACAACTTGGTGATACTGGTACTATTAAATGTGGAAATAATAATTTTAATGTAACGGATGTACAAAAAAAGTTTGGAGACTTGTTTATCCATTATGGTAAAATAAAAAAAGGTAAACTTAATTTAAATGACAGTGTTGAATTAAGTATAGACTACGAGCGAAGAAAAAATATTAGAGCATACCATTCCGCAACACATCTACTCCATGAATCTTTAAGAAGAACTTTAGGTAAGCATGTAATGCAAAAAGGATCTCTAGTTGCACCTGATAGACTTAGATTTGATTTTAGTCACATGAAACCTATATCTGAAAGTGAATTAGATAAGATTAATAATATTGTTAATGAGATTGTTAATAATAAAAGTGAAGTTATTACAAGACTAATGACACCTAAAGAAGGTATGGAACACGGTGCTTTAGCACTGTTTGGCGAAAAATATGGAGATGAAGTAAGAGTAGTCTTTATGGGTGAAGAAGGTAACAAATATTTTTCAACAGAATTATGTGGTGGAACACATGTAAGAAATACAAGTGAAGTTGGAAAATTTAAAGTTGTAAGTCAATCTGCAATAGCATCTGGTGTAAGAAGAGTAGAAGCATTAAGAGATAAACAACTTGAAAAATATTTAAATGAAAAAGAAAAAAATTTAAATGTTGCTAGTCAAAAAGACCAGGATCAAATAGATGATTTGTCAGATCAAATTAAAAAGTTAGGTGGTAAGCCTAATACAAGTTCATCTGATAAAAAAACAATTATAAAAGAATTAAGTAAACAATTGGATGTTCTTAATGTTAAAAATGTTCTTGAAGACAAAAACAAAAATATTATTAAGGATGAGAATATAAATAATATAAAAGTAAGATTTCAAAAGATTAGCGATCTATCACCTAAAGATCTTAGAAAACTAGTTGATGAAGGTAAAAATTATTTTAAAGAGGGAATTGTTATAGTATGCGCAAGCAAAGATGATAAAGTTGGATTAGCTATTGGAGTTACAAATAATTTAACAAAAGATTATGATGCAGTACAACTTGTTAAAGTTGGTTCGGAAATTATAGGTGGCAAAGGTGGTGGAGGTCGAAAAGATTTCGCGCAAGCTGGTGGAAACAAAGTAGAAATGATTGATGAAGCATTTAAAAAAATTAGAACTCTAATCAAATAAAAGATAAATAATTTCTTACAAACAAATAAGCTATTGTTCCAAATATTAAATATGGACCAAAAGGTATTTGTGAACTCATACTCTTGGATTTATTAATTAAACTTGGTAATGCAATTAACAAAGCGCTCAGAGAAGATAAAAAGATTACGTATGGGATTGAATACCAACCAAACCAGAAACCAATGGCACTCAAAAGTTTTGCATCACCTAAACCCATTCCTTCTTTCTTTCTTATTTTCATATACAAAGTTATAATACCCCAAATTAAAATATAACCGAACACCCCACCTATTAAAGATTCCATATAGTTAGGAAACAAATTTAAATTAATATTGGGATCAAATGATTTCAAAAAACCTATTATCATTAAAGGAAAGGTTAGTTCATTTGGAATTATAAAATGATCTAGATCAATAAAAAAAATAACAATAAAGAAAATTGATAAGATAATTAGCATTAATGTTGTTATTGTTACCCCATACACATACAAAATCCCTACAAAACATAGAGCAGTAAGTAGCTCAACTACAAAGTAACGAAAAGCGATATTCGTTTTGCAATTTCGACACTTCGCCTGAAGTATAATGTATGAGATCAAAGGTATGTTATCGAACCATCTAATAACTCCATTACATGATCTGCACTTAGATCTGGAGTTTATAACGTTTCCTTTATTAGGTAATCTGTAAATACAAACATTGCAGAAGGATCCCCACAACAAACCTAAAACAAAAACAACAAAGTAAACGAATAACACAAACTATAGTTTTATATTTGATGCGATTTCAACGATACCATCGATGCAATATTGAACAAACATCAAAGCATCATGAATGTGAAGGTAAAAATTGGGTGAATATATGACTAATTCCATTATATCAAAATTATCAAAAAAGTTATAAATTGACAATGTAATTATGATTTTTGGTGCTAAAAAAATAGATGTAAATAGGGTTGAAGATAACTCAAGGCAGGATCTTGCTTTAATAACTCAAATGAATCAAGAGTTAGCAGGATCATTAGATCTAAAAGAAACATTACAAAATGCTTTAGAAACAATCATAAAAAGAATTAATGCACAAGCAGCTAATATATTTTTAATAGAAGAAAAAAAACAAGTGTTTCAATGTATTGCATCTAAGTATCAAGCTTACTTAGAAGATTTTGAGATACCTTTAACGCAAGGTGTAATGGGTAGAGCAGCATTAGGAAAAAAATGTATTAGAGTAGGAGATGTAAGAAAAGACGTAAGGGAGATTGCAGAATTTTATTTTGATTTAGATAATAAGACAAACTTTACTACTTATTCGGTGTTGTATTCACCTCTTTTAGTATCTGGTGAATGTATTGGCGTTATTCATTGTTTAAATAAAAAAACAAATACAAAACTATTTGAAGAGAACGATAGAAAATTATTAGAGACTTTATCTGGACCAGCAGCACTTGCAATTAAGAATGCTAAGACTGCAAAAGAACTAATAGATAAGAATAGAATGCAAAAAGAAATAGAAATTGTAGGAGAGATACAAAAAACTTTACTATCTGAAAATAAAAATGAAGAATTTCCAATTGCTGGAATAAATATCCCAGCCAAAGTTGTATCCGGTGACTTTTATAATTTTTCTGACTTAGGTAATAATAAATTTGGTTTTGGTGTTGCAGATGTATCAGGTAAAGGAATTAAATCTTCTTTACTAATGTCAAAGGCTTCAAGTCTTTACAGATGTTTAAGTAAAACAATTTTTTCTGCATCAGCACTTATAAAAATTTTAAATGATGAAATTTGTGAAACAACAACAAGAGGAATGTTTGTTACAATGATTGTTGGGGTGTATGACAAAAATAAAAATGAATTACTTTTATCTAACGCAGGTCATGAACCTCCATTAATATTTTCAAAAGATGGAAACTTTAAAACAATTGATGAAGCTGGCCCTCCACTTGGTATTGCTCCTAACTTTAAATTTACAGAGCAAACTATTTCTTTTAAAGAAAGTTCAATGTATATTTTCACAGATGGAATAACAGAAATGAAAAATAATAATGGAGAAATGCTTGGGCAAGAAGGTTTCCAAGATTATATAAAAAAATATCAAAGCACACCAAACAACAAACGATTACAAAAAATGATTGAAGATTTAATTGGGTCTGGAAGAATTCAAAAAGATGATTTAACAATAGTTACAGTAGATGGAAAATAATTATTATGTCTCTACCAAAGGTTATGATTGTCTTTGCAATTATTTTATCAACGATATTATTTTGGGCTACTTCAAATGTTTGTAGATATAACTTTGCAATTGAAAAAAAAACTAATCAATTAAACATTATTGCTCAAGAAATTGATGCATCTATACCTATGGCTCAAGTTTATTACTTTAAAGAACTTAATTGTAACAACGTAAATTTAACTTGGGATTACGAAAGAGTAATGACAAACTTACAAACTATATCAGTAATGATCTATCAAGAGCTTTCCACAGATATAAGAGGTAATCCAAACTAAAAATTGTAAATATTTATTTTCTTTTCTTAAAAATTTCTAATTTTAATTGAATTTTAACTTTTTTTTATAATTTTAAAGAATTTCAACTTTAAATTTAGCAAAACTAATACAACTTATGATAATAATCATATAAAATTTGATTATAATTTTTATAATTGATCTTCTGTTTAGTCACTCTAACACAAATAATTTAAACTCTAACACAAAATAGAGCATATATTAGAAAATACTAATAATTGTTGATTTTATTATACTTTTTAATAAAAAATTAATTTTTAAAACTCTAACACAAAATATTATTTTTGATTGTGTTAGAGAAATTGAAAATTGTGTTAGAGATTTATTAAAATTGACAATAATATTTTAAAATCCAAAAAATATTCTTATGTTCAAAAAACGTTGAATTTATTGACTTTTTTAATTATAAGCTCAATTTGAACAATAGATCTTAAATTTTGTGTTAGACATTTTTTTAAATTGTGTTAGAGATTATAAAAATTGTGTTAGAGATTCGAAAAATTTATTTTTCGAAAGTGTAATTTATGAGCGAAGATAACAAAGACGATAATATAAAAAATGAAAATAAAGTAAGTGAGGCTGATAATCAATCAGAAGTTGATCAAAATAATACAACTGAAGAGATAAATCAGTCTACAACTGAACAAAATAATGAAAATCAACCAAGTGTTGAAAATATTCAAAGTCCAAATGAAAATTCTGACACTAATCTAACGCAACAGCCTGAAAATACAAATAATGAGCCTGAAAATAAAAATGAACACCAGGTAATACATAAAAAAGACGGTCGACTACATATATATGTAAGACAAGACAAATATAAAGGTGAACTTAAATCAAAAAATTGGGTTGGTAGACTTTATATTGATGGAAAACAAAAGATTTCTTCATCAGGTACTCAAAATTTAGATGAAGCTATACCTATTTTAGAAAAATGGTTTGACGACATCCACGCAGAAAGTGAGAGATTAAAAAAACAAAGTGAACAAAGTCAAATTTCATCAAATAATGAACAACAAGCAAATTTGAAACAAGAAAATGAAACAAAAGTTCCCCCTTCAAATGAAACAACCCCAACAGCTACACAAACAGAAGTTCCCGAACCACAAACAAGCCAACCGATTGTTAATCAAAGTGTTGAAAATAAAAATGAGGAAAAAAATATTTTAAATAATAATGTTAATGAGGAAAATAAAAAAGAGCCTTCTTCTACAAAAGAAAAATTTTCAAATTTATTCGGTAAATTAAAAAATATTAAATTAAAAAAACCATCATTAGATGGAATAAAACTTCCTAAGTCGCCATCAATAAAAAAGAATAATTCTCTTACAAAAGCATTAGAATTTTTAAAATCAAAAATTGGAAAATCTTCTATACAAGGTGAGGAAATAGTTGGAGTTGAATTAAGTAATAAAAGTATAAGATTAGCTCAAATAAATGCTGATAAGTCAAATCAGTGGGTTTTAGAAAAATTTTATACTCATAAAATTGATATTCCTGATGAAAGTTCTGTTTTAGAGAATGCAGAAAAAATAACTACAGAATTAACACTAGCTATTCAAAAATCTAAAACAATCACTTCCAATGTTGCTATTTCTATACCAGTTACCAGTGCAATTATAAGAGTGGTAACTGCACCTTTGATGAAAGATGAAGAGTTACAAAAAGCTATTGAAACGAATTCTCTTTGGGAAAACCTAGTTCAATTGACTGACAACTTAGATGATTACTCTATATTTCATCAAGTTATTAATCGAAATCAAAAAGACAACACAATGGACATTTTATTTGTCGCCTCTAAATTAGCAGATATAAATAATTATGTTTCGATTGTAAAAGCTGCTGGATTAAATCCAGTTATAATTGATGTTAAGTGTTTTGCGTTAAAGTCTGCTGTTGACCAAATTAATCAAATCTCAAATAAGTCAGAGGATGCTAATTTAACAGCAGTTTTAGAATTTGGATTAGATGAAAATTATTTAATGATTTTATACGATAATAATCCAATAATAACAGATATTTTCTTAAGAGGACAGGATAGAAAAATACTTCAAGGTTCGCAAGACTCAGAAGAGAAAGCTGCTTTAGTTAGAAGATACGTCACTCAAGTAAAACAAGCAGTTCAAGATTTCGAGACAAAATATGAGAAAAGAATAAGAAATTTAAAAGTGGTTTCAGACTTAGATAATGTTGAAGAATATTTATCCTTTTTCAGACAAAGCCTTTTAAATGTAGGTTTTAATTTATTTGATCCAGTAGAGGGATTAAAAGTACCACAACAATTTCAAAAAGAATTAGATTTACCTAACAGATCATATTTAACTACATCAATTGGACTTGCATTTAGAAAGCTAGATGTCTTTGGCTATTATAAATTCGTAACTGCTGCAAAAAATATTAACTTATTACCTAATAGAAAAAGCATGTTCCAACAGAAAAAAATGAAAGCAATTTCTGGTTTTGCTTTTAAAGGTTTGGCTGGTGTAATAGCTGGAATATATTTAATTTTATTTACTTTATCTTTTTGGAACATTCACTCTTATAATAAAAAACTTAAAAATTACACACAAGTTCAGCAGACCCATTCTGAAAAAATGGTTGAGCTAAAAAAAATATCTAAGCAACTAAATCTCATGCAAACAACTTTAAAATTAAGCAACAGTCTTAAATCTAATAAAGAATTAAGTTATAGAGTTCTTGCTCAGATAGCATCAAGTGTCCCAACCAGAGTAAGATTTGATCAGGTGGAATATAATGGAACTAATTTAGTGACGATCCAAGGAATAGCAGCAAGCGACCAAGATATATTAAAGTTTATTGAAAACTTGGGAAGTAAAAAACTAATTGATCAGGCATCACTTTCCTCGATGAGATTACCTCAGAGAGTTCAAGGAGGCGCAACAATGAAAGGATTTAGAATTTTTGTAAAAGTTAAAAATATATAGTTATGAATTTAAATATTGATTTAAAAAACATTGATTTAAAAAACATTAAGCTTGAGGATATTCAGGCAAAATTAAAGAATGTTGATAAGAAAACCTGGATCAAACTTGGTATTTCTGTAGGTGCTGTCGTATTCTTTTTAATTATTTTTTATGGAGTTTTAAATCCTATTGTTAATAAAAAGAAAGCACAATTGGATGATATGAATTTAAAAATAGAGGAAACTAACAAGTTTATTAATGATATTAATGTTGCTAATGCAAAGATTAAAAAATTAAAACCTAGGTATGAACAATATTCAACATTGTTTCACACAAGGGCTGAGGTAGAAGGTTTATATCAAACTCTAAGTGAATTTGCTGGTGCAAATAATCTGGTAATTTCAAAAATTGAAAAAAGGCAAATTCAACAAGTTACCAAGGCGGCTGCTATAGCTAAAGCAACAGGTAAAAAGGCAAAAACAAACAATGCAAAAACTAAAACTAAAAAAGCAAACGTTGCTTATTATACAATTCCTGTAGATTTTGAAATAACAGGCAATTTTATTGGTTATATCAAGTTTAAGAGACAGTTATCACTATCACAAAAGATGTTAAACTTTGACAAAGAGAGCATCAAAGTGGTAAAAGGAGATTCAACCGGGGCGATAAAAGTAAATGGGACATTAACAATAGTAGGTTTAACAGATGAATTTTTTTAAAATAATTTTAATCCTGTTAATTTATTCACTTTATTCAAATTTGGTGCAAGCCGACAGTCATGACAAAGACAAAAACATTATAGAAAAAGCAAAAGAAATTAATCAAAAAGTTAAAGCTGAACAAGCAATTCAAAGTGCAAATATAAGTTCTGAGGTAGGTAATGAAGAACCTTTACCCTTAAACGACCCATTTGTTGGCGACGGCTCTTTAGGAGGTGGAAATTCAATTAAACTAATAGCAGCAACTGATGAAGACCGAAAAGATTTAAGTGTTTTTAATTATAAACTTGTTGGTGTTGTTGAAGGGGACGAAAATATGTTTGCATCATTAATAGATGAAAATGGTGATGTATTAACTTTAGAGCTATTTGAGGAATTAACACCCGGTGTAAGATTAATAGCACTTGATACTAAAGAAATTGTTTTTGAAAGAGAAAAAGACTCTTTAGTAGTTATAAATTTTAAAAACCAAATAATAGAGAGAAATAAATAATAATGAGAATGAATTATTATAAAATTATAATCAGTTTAATTTTCGTTACATTTTTAGTGACTGGTTGTGCACAACCAGGCAAAAAAGTTAAAGGTTTTAAACATAATACACCTCTCATTAAAACAGACGTAAAAGAATTTGGAAAATCAGAACTTGAAAAAGATGCAAAAATGGGACCTGTTCCAGTTGAAGCAGACGTTATTAAATTACAAAAAAGAAAAAAAATATCATCGGTTAAAGAGAGAAATTATCTATTAATCTCAGAAGATTATCCAAAATTAAAACAAAACATTACCTTTAAGTTTCAAAACATGGACTATGAAGAAGCAATGAACTTAATGGCTAAAATTGGTGGAATTAATATTCTTGTTGGCGAGGATGTTGCAGGTTCAGTAACTGCTGAATTAATAAATGTTCCATGGGATAAAGCTTTTAATGCGTTACTTGATATGAAAAATTATGCAGCGGATATAGATGTAAACAGTAATATTATAAGAGTTGCAACACCGGCAACGCTTACATCACAAGAAAGTTATAAATCTGCAAGAGCTCAGGCTGTTAAGAAAAAAGTAGAACTAGAAGATTCTGTTGAGCCCATCGTCTCAGAAATTTTTAGATTATATTACATTTCACCTACAGAAGCTAAAAAAACAATAACGGAATTATTTACATCAACTTCAGCGTCAGGAGCATTTGTTCCAATACAAGTTACAGAAGAACCAACAACAAGATCAATTATTGTAAGAGGTAAAGAAAAAGATTTAGATGTTGTAGACAAAGTTGTTCGAGAAATTGATGTTCGAACAAAACAAGTTTTAATGGAAGCATTTATTGTTGAGGCAACTTCTAGTTTTGAACGTGCTTTAGGAACAAAATTAGGAGGGGCTTATACAAGAAATAGAGAAAGAGTTGGAGGAAGTATAGGCACATCAACCGTTGGTGAAACAGAGGGTGGTGGAGGAGCTATCTCAGCTGATACAGCTGCGATAGGTTCATCTAATGATACTTTATTTCAATCAGGTGCTGTAGGAGCTGCAACTAGTGGAATTGGAATTCTTAGAAGAACAGGTTCTGCAGTTTTAAAAGTTCAATTAGATGCATTGGAAACTGAAGGAGTAAGTAAAACAATTTCAAATCCAAAGCTATTTTCTTTAGATAACCAAACAGCACAAATTAAACAAGGTGTTCAAATTCAGTTACCTGGAAGTGGTGATAGTGCACCTCAGTTAGTTGATGCTGCTTTAATCTTAAAAATAAAACCAAGTATTATTGGTGATGGAAATGTGCTTTTAGAAATACAAGTAAATAACGATACTCCAGATAGAACTAACCCAGGTGCCGTTGGTATAAATAAAATGGAAATTACCACAAAGCTATTAGTAGCTGATGGCGATATTGTTGTAATTGGTGGTATTAAAAAGAATGACGTTGCCAGTTCAAAAGACGCCGTTCCAGGAGTCTCTAAAGTGCCTATTTTAGGAAAAATGTTTCAAGGTAACCAAAAATCAGATAAACTAAATGAATTGTTGGTGTTTATTGCGCCGAGAATTTTATAATTTTTTATGCTTAAAATTAGTAGAGAAAGTGAAATTAATTTAATCAACGTATTGATTGATAATGATGTTATTTCAGGAAAAGACTTAATTGATATTAAGAAAAAAAGCTCTGAAGGCAACAAATCACAAATTGAAGCTGTTTTTGATCTTAAACTTACTGATGAACAAAAAATATTAGATATTTTAGTTAAGGAACAGAATTTAGATATAATTGATTTAAAAAAAGTACAAGTCTCTCCTGATATAAAGACAGTATTACCTTCGAATTACATAAAGGTAAATTTTGTTGCTCCATTTAAAATGGATAAAAAGACACTTCACATTGCAATTCCAGATAGTTCTAAGTTAGCTTTAATGAGAAATTTAAAAGCGATCACAAAAAAAAATATAGAGTTACACGCAGCTCCTTTAAGTCAAATCTCAGAATTTATAGAAAAAATATCAAGCGAGAGTGGTGAAGTTACTACTGCAACAATAAGACAGGAAAATAAAGAAAAGCAAAAAACTTTTGACTCTGATTTAGGCGAGGCTGGTGAAGTATTAGAAAAAGCACCTGAAGAAGATGTAGAGGCTATTGAAAATGAGTCTGAGGTAATCAAGTTTAGTACAGCTGTAGTTGCTGAAGCAATCAAAAAGGGCGTTAGTGATATTCATATCGAGCCTTATAGATTTTCATCTAGAGTAAGATATCGACTTGATGGAATGTTACAGGAACAAGAACAATACAAACATTTTTTACATGATAACTATGGTGCAGTCGTAACTCGTTTTAAAATCATGGGCAAACTAGATATCGCTGAACGTAGACTACCGCAGGATGGTGCAATTAATTTTAAAATAGAAGGTAAAGTAGTTGACCTTCGTCTTTCAATTTTACCAACAGCAAGTAACGAGAGAATTGTAATGCGTATTTTGAATAAAGATGCGGGAGATATAACTCTTGAACAATTAAATTTTGAGGATCAAGACTTAAAAAATTTAAGAAAATCAATTCACTCTACTCAGGGTTTAATTTTAGTTACAGGTCCAACTGGATCAGGGAAATCAACTACTCTTTACAGTATACTAAAAGAAGTAAGCAAACCTCATCTAAACATTTTAACAGCAGAGGATCCTGTTGAATATGAATTAGATGGTGTAGGACAAGTTCAAATTAAAGATCATATTGGTTTAACATTTGCATCAGCATTAAGATCTTTTTTAAGACAAGACCCAGAAATTATATTAGTTGGTGAGATGCGGGATAAAGAAACTGTAGATATAGGATTAAAGGCAGCTCTTACAGGACATTTAGTTTTTAGTACACTTCACACTAATGATGCACCAAGTACAATTACAAGATTACAAAACATGGGAACACCTGATTATTTAATTAGTGCAGCAACTCAACTAGTTGTTGCTCAAAGACTTGCTAGAAAAAATTGTAAAAATTGTAAAATTCCAGATGATGATGTTAATCCTAAAATATCGCAAGATTTAGGATTCAGCGTAGAGCAGGCAGCAAGAGATAAAGCAA
>ENA-OSEY01001516-OSEY01001516.1-marine-metagenome-genome-assembly--contig:-NODE-1516-length-15962-cov-3.511237_pt1 | contig 15962 bp, 16 predicted proteins | sample MGYA00248465_ERZ534230 | MGnify/ENA primary metagenome ERZ534230 (study PRJEB26409, sample SAMN06344110) | marine metagenome | isolation source: Sea water from surface | place: Atlantic Ocean:Southern...
TGTTTAACCTTCATACTCGAACACACAGGTATAGTCTAATTTGGCGTCCATCCAACAGTGATACGATTCAGTGGCAACTCGTGTCGCTTCTTCGAGATATTTACGTTGCAATGGTTCTGAAGGAGCCACGATGTGCAGCACCACAAGTCATGTTAGCACGACTCTTTGGTCAGAACGGAGAGAGAAAAGTTCAGGAAATGAATGCTCGTCTTCGTGCGTTAACAAATAGCAAGAAACAACGGATGGTGATGAAAAATTTCATTTCAGAGACAACAGAAGCATCTCGAATGCGAAAACAAAGGGAAGCGTTGAAAGTGGGTGGTATGGAGAGAAGCATACTTTCGGACGTGCGTTCCACGGTACGTTTGTTGTGTATTGTGTGTACTCAAATAACTTCACTCACAATCGGACACACACACACAGGTACGAAACTTGAAAGAGAAACTTCAAGTACCCGAGAGTGAAGTTGCCGCGAAACGTAGAATTGCACGTCAGGAATCCGAAACTTCCGGTGATGGAGTCGGTCTGTCGATGTTATTTGGTGGAGAGGAGAACTATTGAGCAGCTTCTTCTTGACTCTTTTCTTTATTAGATCTATTACCGCTATTTACATCAATTACAACCATTGCTTCAGTTTTTTCAATAATTAAATAAGCACCACTTTTTAACCAGGCTTTAGGCCTCATTAATTTTTCAATCTCAGAATCAATTCCAAAGCTTTCAAATAGTGGAAGTTTTAGTTTATAGAGCTCTAATCTTTCTGCTAGGCTTGGAGACACCTCTTCAAGATACTTTTGTGTTTTCTTATAAAGCCGCTTAGAATCAATAATAATTTTTTCCACATCCGGAGTTAATAGATCTCTAACTACGCTCGAAGCTGTTTCAAGATCTTCATATACTAGTGCAGGAGCTTCTTCGTTTTCTGCTACTTTACTAACTTTGTTCCAGCTATTTAATAACGAATTAAAATCATTTACAATATGTTCTTCACTCTTTCCCTCAGCAACTGTTCTTATAATTATACCTGTATCTTTTTGTCTGAGTCCTTTAGCAATTTTTTTGAGTCTTCTTCTTTCGAATTTGTCCCATATTTTTTTTGAAATTCCGATGTAGTTTTCATAAGGGACTAAAACCAATAATCTTCCTGGGATTGCAACTTCTGTTGTTACTCTAGGCCCCTTACCAGCAAATGGTTCTTTGATAACTTGCACATAAATTTCTTGATTTGTTTGAAGGTCAACCTCAATGTTATCTGGCTTACCTTTCTTTTTTTGATTTCTATCTGCGTCGTCTTCAATTATATAATCAGGGTTTGCTATTTCAGAAAAAGGTAAAAATGCATTTAGTTCATAGCCGATATCAACAAATGCAGCTTGCATACCTGGTAATACATTTTCAACTTTTCCTTTGTATATATTGCCCACCATCCTTTGCTTGTCTTGACGCTCAATGTATACTTCAACGATCTGCCCATCTTCTTGGATAGCAATTCTTGTTTCTCCCATACTCTCATTAATGAAAATCTCTTTCTTCATTATAAGCCACCTAATCTTTCATTTTTTGAACGCAGAATACCACGCACTGATAGCGTAGTTGAACCTGGCCAAAAAGGTTATATTTCATTTACAGTGAGGAGAATAGAAAGGTAAGAAATTTTGTCCCAATAATTTTTTAGGGATGATAAAAAAGTTGTCAATATCGTCAGAAAAAATATGAAATTTATTTTCCTACTAAACTCCCACTCTGTTTAAAAATACACGAAATTAAAGGTGGGATTCAAGACAAATAAAAAAATAATTATAACGGGTATATAGAAATTATTTTAGAATTAATTTCTGACAACTTTTAATAAGAATAAATGTAGAATGAAGCAAATTATAGCTATTGGTGGAGGTGGATTTGGGCGAAACCCGAGTCAAAGGGTAATTGAGAAGTACATTATTGAGCAATCAAATATTGAGCGGCCAAATGTACTTTTCATTCCTACTGCTAGTGCAGAAGATAAATCTTACACTGTTAATTTTTATTCATGTTTTAATGGACTAAATTGTACAACTAATCATTTAAATTTTTTTCAAAGAACTCCAAGATTAGATAGCATTATAAACAAAGCAGACATCATTTATGTTGGTGGAGGCAATACAAAAAGTATGTTAGCTGTTTGGAGAGAGTGGAAGCTCGATAAATATCTATTCAAAGCTTACAATAAAGGTACCGTTTTAGCAGGAGTTAGTGCGGGTGCAATTTGCTGGTTTGATCAAGGTATTACTGACTCATGGGCAAGTAATTTAAATGTTATTGATTGTTTGGGACTAATCCCTGGTACTTGCTGCCCTCATTATGATTCTGAAAAAGATAGGAAGCCAAGTGTTCATAAATTCATTAAAGATGGTAAAATAAAATCCACTTACGCAATAGAAGATGGTGCAGCGATGCATTTCATTGAAAATAAGCCTTTTAAAAACATATCATTTTTCAAAGACTCTAAAGTGTATAACGTTAAAGAAAAAAATGGCCAGATAATTGATGATCCTCTTGATATGACTAATATTTTCTAAATGGTATCTAACATTAATTTAAAAATTGAGGATGACCTTGAAATCGCTCTGAAAGCTTCAAAGAAAGCTGGCGATATAATCATGAAGTATTATAAGCACGATTATGAAATCAATGAAAAAGGTTATCATAACCCTGTTACAACTGCTGATAAAGAAGCAGATAGTTTTTTAAAAAATACATTATTGGATGCTAGGCCAGATTATGGTTGGCTTTCTGAAGAAACAATAGATTCGACAAGCAGACTTAGCAAAGAAAGAGTTTGGATTGTAGATCCATTGGATGGTACAAAGGAATTTATTGAAGGTGTTTCTCAATTTGTTGTAAGTGTTGGACTAGTTCAAAATGGGAAACCTATTGTTGGCGTTTTGCATAATCCAGCTACAAATGAAACTTTTTATGGAGGTAGTGGTTATGGCACATTTTTAAATGATGAAGAGTTTTCAGTAACGAAAAAAGATAGTTTAAGAAATATGACTATATTAAATAGCAGGTCTGAAACTCGTAGAGGACTTTGGGATCCTTTCAAGAATAGTTTTAAAAAGCTTGAGCCTATTGGCAGTGTAGCATATAAAATGGGACTCACAGCAGTTGGTAAAGCAGATGTTTTCGCTACACTCCGCCCAAAAAATGAGTGGGATGTATGTGCAGGGGTTTGTTTAATCAATGAAGCAGGGGGTATATCAATTGACTTAAATGGTAATGAGCTTGAGTTCAATAAAAAGAAAACTTTGATTGAACCAGGAATAATTGCTGGTTATAATTTGTCAGTTGAAAAAACATTTAAAGAATTAAATAAAGAATAAATTACGATAGGATAAGTAATGAGTAATGTTGAAAAAGTATTGGACAAAGGTTATATTGAAGTTGTTGACGTCTTAGGTGATGACTTAACTCCTGTTAATGCAGCGAGAGTTTCATTCGGTGGACGATCAAAAGAATTTACTGATAAAGATAGAAGGCTTTCTAAATTTCTTATTAAACACAAGCATTTTTCACCATTCAGGCACCAACATGTTATGATGATAATTAAAGCGCCTGAGTTTGTAATGAGGCAGTGGTATAAGCATGTTGTCGGTATTGAAACTACCTCTGATCACCCAACCAAAGACCATGCTTGGAATGAGATAAGTGGTAGGTATGTAGAATATTCTGATTTTTACATTCCTGAAAATTTTCGAGCTCAATCAAGTGATAATAAACAGGCTAGTGAGGGGTTGGTTGAAGATCAAGAAAGTGCTGAAAAACTTTGGAGTGACGCTCAGCAAAAATCAATAGAATCGTATGAGAAAATGATTGAAATGGGCATGGCCAAAGAGCAAGCTAGGAGCATTTTGCCTTTGACTGTTTATACTCAAGTCTGGTGGACTGCCTCTTTTCAGTCTATTATGAATTTCATTGAGTTAAGAGATGAGGCAACGGCTCAGATTGAAATTCAAGAATATGCTCGCGTTTTAAAAAAGATTATGTTAAATGTATTTCCTGAGACAACTAAATTGTGGCAGGAGGTATATTGGGACGCACAAGAAAAATAAAATAGAACAAATCATGTTGTGGAAAAATACTCAAAATTTCTTAACAACTATTGTAATTCTATATACTGGTCTTCATTGGGGCATTTGTGCAGCTCCAGGTGTTTATCTTTTTTTAAACATCTTTCAAAATACAGCTAATTATTCAAATTTTGAGCGAGCTATGCTAATTGGTGTTAGCATAGGGGTTGGATATGTTTTATGGATGCTCTCAACAATTTTCCTTACATCTATATTAAGTTTTATTTTAAAACCTTCCATAGGTTCAGTTAGAGTGCCATTTTTATCAATGACCTCTATTCGATGGGGCTTTTTGAATGTTTTAGATCGATTGGCAAAACCTTGTATCCACCATATGGTCCCATCATGGGTAACTGATTTTTACTACAGATCCTTAGGTTGCACAATTGGTAAAGGTTCTTTTGTAAGCAGTGATCGCATAAATGACCCATATTTAGTTTCAATTGGAGAAAATACAGTCATTGGTTCGAAAGTTATTATAACTCCTCATCTAGCAGAAAAAAATGAGCTGGTTTTTGCTCCCATAAAAATAGGCAATAATTGTCTTGTTGGTTTAGGTGCACAAATTAATCCAGGGTGCGAAATTGGCGATGGTGCGGTGATTGCATCAAGGGCGATAGTCCCTAAATATACAACTGTCCCTGCAGGCGAAGTTTGGGGCGGAATCCCTGCTAAATTAATAAAGAAAAAATAAATCATATTTAAATCATTTAGTCTTTCAATATGAATCCATATAACAGAGCTGAGATAATTGACATAAATTTTTCACAAAAATTGAAGAATGGTTCACTTCCCAACAATATAACTAGACATTCTATTTCTGATCTTGACCTCAAAGCAAGTGACATAATATCTATTTTTGAAAGTCAAGTTTTTAGCAGACATATGGATATCAAAGCTAGAGAGCTAAAGGAAAAGGGTGAATGTTTTTATACCATCGGCAGCTCTGGCCATGAATCAAATGCAGTTTTTGGACATATTTTCCCATATACTGACATAGCTTTTTTACATTATCGTAGTGGTCCATTTTTTATTGAAAGATCTAAACAAATTCCTGGCAGTAGTCCTTTGTATGATATGGCTTTATCTTTTATGGCGTCTTCAGAAGATCCAATTAGTGGAGGCAGGCATAAAGTCATTGGGTCTAAAAAGTTGAATATACCTCCACAAACTAGTACTATTGCAAGTCATATACCTAAAGCGGTTGGAACAGCTTTTGGAATTGATAGAGCTAGAGACCTTAAAATCAAGGAGAAAGAATTAGAATCTAATAGCCTTGTGCTTTGTAGTTTTGGTGATGCAAGCGCTAATCATGCCACAGCTCTTTCAGGCATAAATACAGCTAGGTGGATTAGAAGTATTGGAGGGAATGTTCCGATAGTTTTTATTTGTGAGGATAATGGTTTAGGTATCTCTGTGCCAACGCCAAAGGATTGGATTGGTCAAACCTTTTCCGATCAAAAATATTTAAAGTATTTGAGTTGTAACGGTTTAGATATATTTGATACCATTAGGACTGCTAAAGAAGCGGAGTCACATAGTCGAAGCAAACGAGCTCCTGTATTTTTACATATGAAAACAGTAAGATTAATGGGGCATGCTGGTTCAGATATTGAGCTCAGTTATTTGGACCTAGATCAAATAGAAAATGCTGAAAGTAAAGACCCTTTACTCTATAGCGCTGCAACTCTGATAAAGAATAAAGTTTTATCCTCTGATGAAATTATTGATTTATATGAAAATTGCAGAAGGAGGATAAGCTATATTTTTGACCATGCAACATTAAAACCAAAATTAGAAAAAGCATCAGATGTGATGACATCTATAATTCCAAAAAATATTCGAAAAGGTGTTCCAGCGCTGCCAAATGAGGACAAAAGGGAAAAACTTTTTGGAAAGGATTACAATAGGCTAAATAGACCAGCAAGCATGGCCAAATTAATTAATTATGCCCTTCTAGATATTATGTTGCAATATGATAATGCACTAATCTTTGGGGAGGATGTAGCAAAAAAGGGAGGTGTTTATCATATCACTGCTGGCTTATACGAGCAATTTTCAATTCGTAGAGTATTTAACAGTCCATTAGATGAAACGTCAATATTAGGATTTGCATCTGGACTAGCTCACAATGGATTTTTACCAATACCTGAAATTCAATTTCTTGCTTACCTTCATAATGCTGAAGATCAACTAAGAGGTGAGGCAGCTACTTTATCTTTCTTTAGTAAGTCCCAATATACAAATCCAATGATTATAAGGATTGCTGGACTTGCCTATCAAAAAGGTTTTGGTGGACATTTTCATAATGATAATTCCTTATCTATTTTTCGAGATATACCTGGGGTTGTAGTTGCATGTCCTTCAAATGGTGTGGACGCCGTGAAAATGCTCAGAACTGCAGCAAAACATGCTTATATGAATGGTAGAATTATAGTCTTCATTGAGCCTATTGCTCTTTATATGACTAAGGATTTGCATAAAAATAAAGATAATAGGTGGTCTTTTAATTACCCCAGCCCAAATGAGGAACATGAAATTGGCGAATATGTAAAATATGGCGAGGGCAATGCGCTTACAATTATCAGCTATGGTAACGGTCTTTATCATTCTTTGAAAGCGAAACCAAAAATTGAAAAAACTATTAGCAATAAAATAAAAATAATTGATTTGTGCTGGCTATCTGATATTAAAATTGATCAAATTATTAATGAAGTACATCCATCAAAAAAAATTCTTATTGTTGATGAGTGTAGACGATCTGGTTCTTACGGAGAAGGATTGATGTCATCATTATATTCAAAATTAAAAAGTAATATCGTAGTAAAATTACATTCAGCTGAAGATAGTTTTATCCCTCTTGGAATGGCTGCTACATCAACATTGCCTGACAGTCAATCGATCTATAATAATGCAATTAAACTATACAAAGATGACTAAGAAACGAATAGTTGTAATATGTCCTGGAAGAGGATCTTATTCGAGGGAGACCTCCAATTATTTGGTAGATAGCGATTCTAATATGACTTCTTTAATAAAATCTCATGATAAAATAAGATTCTCAGAGGGTTTACCAAGTATAAGCGTATTAGACTCAGGCACTTTCCGAACAAAAACTCATATGAGCGGAGAAAATGCATCTCCTTTAATTTACGCTTGTAGTTTAAAAGATTTTTTTTCTATTGATCAGCAAAAATATGAGGTAGTAGCTATTTGTGGTAATTCTATGGGATGGTATATATCATTAGCACTAGGGGGCTCCCTAAGCTATGAAGATGGATTTAAGCTAATCCAAAAAATGGGAACTTTGACCCATGAAAATGGGCAAGGTGGCCAAATCATTTATCCCATTGTTGATGATGATTGGCGTAAAGATGAAAAACTGTATGAATCTGTTTTAAAAGAAATATTGAAAATAGGTGCTAAAGTATCTATAAAATTAGGAGGTTATTTAGTAATTGCAGGTTTACAAAGTCAATTAGATCATTTGCTAAAAGAACTTCCCAAAATAGATAAATATCCTTTTCAAATACCATTTCATTCTGCTTTTCATACTGAGTTATTGGAAAAAATTCCTAGTTTGGCAGAATCAAAATTAGATAGAGCTATTTTTAGTAAACCTAAAATACCTTTAATTGATGGTAGAGGTAATATTTGGAGTCCATGGTCAACTAATGTAAGTGAGCTTTATAATTATACGCTAACTTATCAAGTTATAAAAAAATATGATTTTTCTAGTTCCGTTTCTGTTGCATTAAAAGAATTTTGTCCAGATCATGTTGTGTTACTTGGGCCTGGAAATTCATTAGGTGGTCCAGTGGCACAAATACTTATTAATCAGAAGTGGAATGGATTGAAATCAAAACAGGATTTTCTCAGCACTCAAAAAAATAACCCTTTTGTCGTATCAATGGGTATAGAAGAACAAAAAAATTTGGTGTTATAATCGCAAATTATCAGAGTTTACTTTTTTTACTATATTAGATTAATTTATATTAACACATTTAGGATAACGTGATGAAACTTATTGGTCCAGATTTTTACAATATATCAGATTTATTAACTGAGGAAGAACTATTCATTCAAAAAACAGCTCATGATTTTGTATCAAATGAGTTTAAGCCAATCATCAATGAACATTTTGATAAAGGAACTTTTCCTTTAGAGATTGCAACAAAATTAGGTGAATTAGGTTTTATGGGTTCTGCCTTGCCTGAAGAAAGTGGAGGTGCAGGGGTAAGTAATGTTGCTTATGGGTTAATTCTTCATGAGCTTGAAAGAGGTGATTCAGGTTTGCGTTCTTTCGCAAGCGTCCAAGGCTCTTTAGTAATGTATCCAATTCATGCATATGGTTCTAATGAACAAAAAGAAAAATGGCTTCCTGGATTAGGAGCTGGTGAGCTTATTGGCTGTTTTGGTTTAACTGAATCAAATTTTGGTTCAAACCCAGGAGGAATGGTAACTACTGCTAAAAAAGATGGGGATGGATGGATAATTAATGGTTCAAAAATGTGGATCACTAATGGGAGTCTCGCTGATGTTGCACTTGTGTGGGCAAAAGATGAGGACGGCATAGTCAGAGGCTTTTTATTAGAAAAAGGTATGGAAGGTTTTACATCCAATGACATTCACGGTAAATTGAGTTTAAGAGCCTCAGTTACTTCAGAACTCTCAATGGTAAATGTAAGGGTTCCTGATAGTTCAAGACTGCCTAATATAGAAGGTCTTAAAGGTCCTCTATCTTGCTTGACTCAAGCTAGATATGGAATAGCTTGGGGAATGGTTGGAGCAGCGGTTGATTGTTATCAAACTGCACTAGATTATTCATTAGAAAGAAAGCAGTTTAGTAAGCCAATTGCAGGTTATCAGTTGACACAATCAAAATTTGCAGAGATGATAACCCAAATAACAATGGCTCAATTAACTGTTTATCAGCTTGGAAGATTAAAAGACCAAAATAAAATGAGATTTGACCAAGTTTCTTTAGCTAAAAGGAATCATTGTAAAATGGCTCGAGATGTAGCTAGGACATGCCGTGAGATATTAGGAGGAAATGGGATAATGGAAGATTATTCTCCGATGAGGCATATGACAAATATAGAAACTGTATTTACTTATGAGGGCACACATGAGATGCACTCATTAATTTTAGGTCAATCTGTTACGGGGATCGCGGCTTATGATTCTTAAGGGATAACTTAAAAGTTATCTCTTAACATTTTTTTAAGCTCAGCTTCGTGCATCTCTTCCGTAGCAATCATCGTTCGAGCGTACTCTTCAAGCATAATTGATTTACCATCAATATTTTCTAACAGGTCATAATAAGCTTTAATAGCAGACCTTTCATGCTCAAGACACTCATTTAATATATCTTCTGTTGAGTGTTTATGAGTTTCTAATAGCTCTCCAATTTTTAGCGTGGGATGTTCTCCGAGACTAGTAATATGTTCACCTACCATCTCAGCATGCATTAAAGACTCTTTTGCCTGCTCTCTGAGCCAATCTACCACGCTAAGCCTGTAAGGACCTTGTACCATAAAAGCATAATGTGTGTATCTTACCACTCCAGCAAGTTCAAGCTCGAGAATGTTATTAAGACATTGTAATATTTTTTCTTTATTCATTATTAAAATTAGCTATGTTACGTTAAAGTGTAAGCAATATTTATTAAGTAATATTAATTGAACTAAAGGTTTCAATTTTTCCATTAATATCAATTTTTGCAAAACCTTCGTCATTAAGCCCAATAAAGGTGCCTTCGTTTTTCTTTCCTCTGTTGAAAAAAGAGATACTTTTATTTATATGCATGCAATGGACATTCCATGTCTCTATAATTTTAGCTGATTCATCTTCAATTTTGTTCATCCACTTTTCAAAGCTATTTAAAAATTCAGCAACAATTAACTCCCTTTGATGAGCATGATTTGTTATGCTATACATTGTCGAAATATAATCTTGTATATTTTGCGGATGTTCTTCAACTGTTTCATTTACATTTAATCCTATACCAATAATCATTTTTTTTATACGCTTATCTTTTATTTTACTTTCACAAAGAATTCCTCCAATTTTTTTATTTGAGGCAAAAACATCATTTGGCCACTTTAATAAGCAATCAACACCTCGTTTCATAATAGATTCTACAATGGATATCCCAGCCGCAAGTGAAATAAAACTGGAGAATGAATTAGAATATTCTTTATCAAGAATTAGGGTAAATGCTAGACCCTTACCTGATATAGTAGACCATGAATTACTTTGTCTGCCTTTACCTTTTGTTTGATTTTCTGTGATGATAACTGAACCGTGCTGATATCCTTCATCTAACAACTCCCAGGCTTCCTCGTTTGTGGAATCAAGTCGGTTATAATACTCTACTTTTTTACCAAGTTCCTTTGTTCGCAGATTTGTTTGAATGAGTTGTGTAAATATCATTATTGTAAAAATAAAATAGTGTAACACGTAAAAGTAGATATAATACCTAAAAAAATACCAGCCATAATTTGATTTAAGTCGTGTGCTTGTGCTAGGAGGCGGCCAATTATTAAAATAAAAAGTATTAAAATAACGATAAAAATATTTTGATATCCAAATATCCAAAATATTGTAATACTAGATGAAAGTGTAATGGCATGTATGGAAATTTTCCAATAGTTTGTAATCAACCAAGCTAGAATAACATTTATCATGCCGCAGAACATTATGCCTTGAATTAGCAATTGTGCATTCAACATTCTAAGAGTTACAAACCCCATAAGAAAAAATAATGCTCCAAAGGCCATTGGCAGTAGACGCTCTTCTTTTTTTGAAGCATCTAAATCTGATATTAGATTGTTTTTTTTTAAAAAATAAAATGTGGCTATTGGCGATATCGTGCTGAATGTAAAGCATAGTATAAATATTAAATTTTTATCTTCGATCATTATATTTGAGTAATAGATAAGGTATAAAAATGTCACAAAAGATATGACCATCGGATGGATAAGGTAGGATATTATTATACCTATTTTTTGAATATTATGATTACTCATGATTACCAAAGACTTCTCTTAAAGTATCTGAAATTTCCCCTAGTGTACATTGGTTTTTAACACATTCTAAAATAGCAGGCATAATATTTTCATTTGAAGCAGCTGTTTTTTTCAGCATGTTTAATTTTTCATTAAAATCAATTTTTGATCTATTTTTTTTATACAAATGGAGTGAATCAATTTGTTTATCTACTGATTTTGTATTAATCTGGAATGTATGTTCACTTTCTGAGCTTTCATCGATAAACTGATTTACTCCAATTATAATATTTGATTTATCATCTATCCCTTTTTGATATTCGTATGCACTTTTAGAAATTTGGTTTTCAATCCAACCATTCTCTATTGCTTCTAATGCTCCACCTATTTCATCTATTTCATCTATTATTTTAAAGGAATTTTCGATGAAATTATTTGTCATTTCTTCAATGAGATAGCTTCCTCCAAAAGGATCAGGATAATTGGGAATATTAGTTTCGTGTGCGATTATCTGTTGCGTGCGCAAAGCTAATTTTGCTGAATCATCTGACGGCAAAGAAAGGGCTTCGTCAAATCCATTTGTATGCAAAGATTGCGTTCCCCCTAAAACAGCGGACATAGCCTGAATGGTAGTTCTTATAATATTATTTGATGGCTGTTCGGAGGTTAACGTTGAACCTCCTGTTTGAGTATGAAATCTACACATCATAGCCTTTTCATTTATGGCCTTAAATCGTTTTTTCATAATTAAAGCCCACATTTTTCGCGCAGCTCTAAATTTTGCAATTTCTTCAATGAAGCCATTGTGGGCGTTAAAGAAAAAAGAAATTCTTTGGCCCAATTTATTAGGGTCTAAGCCTTTTGCAATCGCTGCTTCCATGTACGCAATGCCATTTGCCAATGTAAATGCAAGCTCTTGTTCAACAGTACTTCCTGCCTCTCTAATATGGTAACCTGAGATAGATATCGGGTTCCAATTAGGTAAATTTTGATCGCAAAATTCTAAGATATCAGTAACTAATTTTATGGAAGGTTTAGGAGGGTATATGTAAGTCCCCCTTGCAGCGAATTCTTTTAATACATCATTTTGAATAGTCCCTTTTAGTTTTGCAAATGGGATACCTTTGTTTTCAGCATTTACTATGTAAAAAGCAAGTAAAATACCTGCAGTAGAGTTTATTGTCATTGATGTAGAAACTTTATCCAGTGGAATTCCTTTAAAAAGAGTTTCTATATTATTTAAAGTTGATATAGGAACTCCGACCTTACCAACTTCTCCCTCAGCCATGTCATGATCTGAGTCATAACCTATTTGCGTAGGAAGATCAAAAGCCACTGACAATCCCATTACTCCGTTCTCAAGAAGATATTTAAATCTTTCATTTGACTCTTCAGCAGAGGTAAATCCAGCGTATTGTCTCATCGTCCAGAGCTTTGAATTGTACATATTTTTGTACAAACCTCTGGTATAAGGAAACTTCCCAGGTTCTTCTTTTTTCATATTAAGTAATTATTAACATTCAATTATAATGTAGTACACATCACTATGAAAAAGAGTTTTTAATTTGTTTTATTTTATTGTGAGTATATTTGATTGTGGATATACCTATTAGATTTAAAATATATCTGTTCTGGAAAAATCTTTTTTCTAAAAAAGAAGATAGTCCTCATGTCAAAATAACTAAAGAAGGTAGAGGAGTAAGATCAGTTTTATTTTTTTTGCCTGAAAAAAAAGAAGATGCAAAAGTTATAAACTATTTTGTAAAAGTTGAAAATCCTCTTTCCGATTATGAGATTGGTTTAATTTGTAGCGATAAGTCTAAGTCATTCTATCCTCATGTGGAGAATGTCAGTTTATTTACCTACAATGATAATGATTTAAATTATTTCAATACGATAAAATCAGTATCCCTTTTAAATGAAATTAAGATAAAAAATTATGATGCAATTGTTGATTTAAATACAAACTTTTGTGCAGCATCTTCAATGCTATTTTTCGATTTAGATGCTCCATTAAAAATAGGATTTGATTCTTTAATTAATAGAAAAATTTACACTATCACCTTAGAGCGAAAAGAAAATGCATTCTTAGAAAGCTACTTTTCAAAGATTTTAAGTCTTTTAGGCGTAAAATTTTGATAAGAAAAATTAATTCTATTCATATAATAAGTTGACGTATTATCATTCAACAACTATATTACCCGCCGGTTTAAAAAGGAAAAATTAATGTTAGAAGGTATTATTTGTCCCGTATGTGAAAATACTCTTGAAGAGGTGGATCTTCAAGATTCACTAGTATGTCCTCATTGCAGAGCTGATTTAAAAGACAGAAGATTTTTAGATTTTCTTGAGTTTTTAATGGCAAATGGCATAGTTGATAATTTAGACTTTTTTGATCCAGAGGTTTACAGTGAAGATGTTGATGATTTGGATCAAACTAAAGAAGAAGAGGGTGATCCAAGTGAATTTGAGAAAAAGAAAGATCATTACAATATCTATGAAAATGAACTTTTACCAGAAGACAAAACTGATGAAAACATAAAAGAATATTCTCAATTTGAAGGTCTAAATGATGAGTGGGAAGACTTTAACGAAAGAGATTTTGAAAACTCTGGTTCATAAATGAGGGATAAAAATGGAAAATAAAAAGAAAAATATGCAGCAAATTAATATTGAGCTGGATGCGGATGTTAGTAGTGGAGAATATGCAAATTTTGTTGTTGTTACGCATTCTCCAGCTGAATTTGTTTTAGATTTTACTAGGATACTACCAGGAGTCCCTAAGGCGAAAGTTCACTCAAGAATAATTATGGCGCCGCCACATGCTAAAACTTTCTTAAAAGCATTGAATGATAATGTAAGCAAGTTTGAATCAAAGCATGGTGAAATTAAGTTACCTAATAATGAGGATGGTTTTTCCCCATTTGGTGTTAACCCACCAGATGAGAATATGCCGAATTAAATTGTTGGTGGAGTGTCATTAGCATACCACACCCACATTCTACCTCTTTTTAATTCTCTCATTTTTATTATCACCCAAATAGATAATACAATCCAAGATAGGATATAGCCTATTATTGCACCAAAAATAATATCTAGCGGATAGTGCACCCCTACGTATACCCTAGAGAAAGCAATTATGGAAGCAGTAGTAAAAAGAATGCTTTTTTTATTATCAAAAAAATAAGATAGCACAGTTGCAAAAGCAAAACTATTGGCTGCATGATTTGAAGGAAAACTCCACTTTCCTCCTTTTGAGACTAGCAAGTTTATAAATTCAATAAATTCATGGGAGGGTCTTATTCTTCCTATCCATGGTTTAATAATTTGTGCACAAATTGCATCGGAGGCTCCCGCAGCAAAAATTAAAACTAAAATAGCGATTCTTCCTCGCTTTCCACAAAATATCAACAAATAAAAAATAAGAATTAAACCTATGACTGTTAGAAAATCTTTACTTGTAATTATTGGCATAATTACATCAAATAAAGAATTAGAGATATTTTTATTTAAAAATATCATTAAGGCTTTATCTAATTCTATGATCTTGTCTATCACAGAATTTTATGCCTATTAGAAATGATTTTAGTCAAAAATATTACTACTTAATGAAAACAGAATTACAGCTTAGTTTCTAAGCGTAGCATCATTACTCTTCCTAGTGAAGGTCCACCTATAATTTCAGTGTGGTTATGATCTAATAAATTATTAATAGTAAAATTCATTTTAATATTTTTATTTATTTCATAGCCTAAGTGTAGATCAAATATTGAATACGCATTTATTTTACCATAATAAATTCCAGATGACCAATCAAAGCTATCAACGTATCTACCATTCAAAGATACTGTTAATGGATATTTAGTCGGGTTGTACTGAATTTTTAATCCGGCTTTATGTTTAGGAGCATTTACTGATTCTTTTGCTTTGGTTAGCGGGTTTAAGAACTCTGTTGTACCCATAAAAGAGTATGTAAGATCCATATTCCATTTTCTGCTAAGAAAAATAGCTAAACTACCATCAAAACCCCAAATATCAACTTCTCCATAGTTCAAAAAGCCTATAACAACGGGAGGGGGAGCGCCCGGAATTGTATCACTGGTTGCCGTCACTCCTACAAGGCCCTGACGCCAAAAGTCTAATGCCTCATCATAATCCTCTTGGTCATTTATGATTACCTGTCCATCAGCGCCATCAATATTTGTTATACCATTCTGATTATAGTCATCAGTCAAAATTGATTTTCTTAAAACTAATGGGCTTATAAACGTTGCTCCACTAACAAAGCTAGTGTAGTGACTTGTATACAAATCAAGGGTTCCAAAAATATTACTAGCTAGCCTGCCCTTATATCCTACTTCCCATGTACTAACAATTTCTGGCTCTAGCTCAGGCTGGTCTTGCAACTTACTACTAAAATATCCTTTGATTTTTGGATCAACAGATGGGAAAAAGAAAATTTTCGTAGAATCCATTGGTCTGTACAAGCCTTCATCAAATTCAAACCATACATTCTTCCCATTTTGATTTGTTGTGTAGTTATATCCACCATAGGATCCTTTTGCATAAACTTTAAAAATGGAAATTCTTGTTACGAAAATATCAAGAAATAGAGCTTGATTTGATGGAGTATTAAAAGCTTTAGCCCAAGTAAGTCTAAAATTCTGATTTTCTTTTGGCTTAAATGAAAGTCCAAATTTTGGTGAAATTTGTAAACCATCTGTTTTATTAAAATTAAAATTCCAATTTGTTGGGCTATATGAATCATTATAGCCCTGATTATTAAATTCTAAAAAGTTGGTCAATCTATCATGGACATCTAATCTTGTAGCTTGGATAAATT
>ENA-OSEY01001517-OSEY01001517.1-marine-metagenome-genome-assembly--contig:-NODE-1517-length-15946-cov-7.216082_pt1 | contig 15946 bp, 21 predicted proteins | sample MGYA00248465_ERZ534230 | MGnify/ENA primary metagenome ERZ534230 (study PRJEB26409, sample SAMN06344110) | marine metagenome | isolation source: Sea water from surface | place: Atlantic Ocean:Southern...
CCTCTCTTTTATTACTGATTTACTTTTTCATAGCATTAAACATGCTAAGGGTATCATCAAAGGTCATCATAATCTTAGTTTTTCCTTCATCACTAACTTCAAAGTAATGACCAAACATAGTATCCATGTTGTCAGCAGTTGCATGTACTCTAACAAATACTTTATTACCTTCACTGATCATATCTAAAATTTTTAAATGGAAATTTGGCCATGTTGCTGGAATTTTTGACATTGCAGCCATCATTGCTTGTTTACCTTTGTGAACTCCTGATAATGGGTGAACTCCTTCTTTACCTGGAAATGTCCATACAATATTGTCATCAATCATATCATTAAAAAAAGTTTCCATATCACCTTTGCCAAAAAGCTCATATGCTTTTCTAGTTTGTTCTTTTACATCCATTTTTCCTCCTTTTGTTTATATTTTTACATTGTTTGATTTACATTTTAGAAAAGTCCATAACCTGTGAACATTCTTCTGAAGTAGTATCAAAAAAGTTATTCATATCGCCCAATTGGTCTATGATTGCTTCTGGACTTTCTGCTTGCCATTTGCAGTACATTTTCATTGAGTTACCTGCACCCATCATAGTCATATGGCATACAGCTTTTTCACCGTTTACTCCCTTTTTTAAATCCTCAGGAGAAGTAGACCCTACAACCTCATGAAATTTCTTCTTCATTTCTTCAGATTTGAATACGTGTGTTGCTAAATAGTCTTTCATAATAAATCCTTTCAATTTACATTTAATCTTAAAGTAATGTAGGAATGTATAGATTTTATTACAATGCAGGTATGCGGTCTTATATCCAGTTGGGAAAAGGAAGGCCTTTTTCTTGAAGAAATTTTTTATTAAACAGCTTTGAGTTGTATTTATCTGATCGATCACAGAGTATTGTTACAATAGTTTTTCCTGGTCCAAGCTTTTTACCCAATCTAATAGCTCCTGCAATATTTACCCCACAACTTGTTCCTAGACTTAAACCTTCATTCTGAATTAGATCATATAAAATTGGTAATGATTCTTTATCTTCAATTGAAAAAGCTCCGTCAATTTTAGCCTCTGCAAAATTAGCTGTTACTCTACTTGATCCAATACCTTCAGTTATTGAATTTCCTTCTCCTTTAAGTTCTCCATTTTCTATATAATTGTATAAAGAAGATCCTGCAGGATCAGATAAATAAATTTTTACATCTTTACTTTTTTCTTTTAAATAACTGCTCACACCTGCAATTGTTCCCCCAGTTCCAGAAGCGCAAACAAATGCATCTACCTTTCCATCTGTTTGATCCCAAATTTCAGGTCCAGTTGTTTCATAATGGCCTTTTGAATTAGCAGTATTATCAAATTGATTTGCCCAAACTACACCATGATTGTTTGAACTTTTTAACTCATCAGCAAGTCTTCCCGCAACTTTTACATAATTCCCATCATCTTTATATGGTTTTGGCGGAACAAGTCTTAAATCTGCACCAATATTTTTTAGCATATCTTTTTTTTCTTGTGTTTGATTATCGTTCATTACAATTACAGTTTTATAGCCAACTGAATTTCCTATCAAACATAGACCAATACCTGTATTTCCAGCAGTGCCTTCAACTATGGTTCCGCCTTTTGATATTAGTTTTTTTTCTTCTGCGTCTTTAATTAAAGCTAAAGCTGCTCTATCTTTTACTGATCCACCTGGATTTAAATATTCAGCTTTTCCATAAATATTACAGCCAGTAATTTCTGAGGCTGCTTTTAGTTTTACTAATGGAGTGTTTCCAATACCGGAGATAAAGTTATCCTGAGTGTTCTTCATTTTTTTCTTCGTTACTTATACCATAAGGTTTAAATTCTTCCGTTGCAGTTCCAACATTTTTAGCTGGTATCCCTACCATAACACCATTTTCAGGAACATCTTTTGTCACTACGGCGTTAGCTCCAATTTTTGCGTTCTTTCCAATGGTTATTGGTCCTAAAACTTGTGCACCTGATCCGACTACAACATTATCTTGTAGGGTAGGGTGTCTTTTAATTTCTCTTTGTTTATCAGAATTTATACTTGGTGAGATACCACCAAGTGTCGCCATATGATAAATTGTAACGTTGTCTCCTATATCTGATGTTTCACCTATTACAACTCCCATACCATGATCAATAAATAAATTTTTTCCAATTTTTGCTTTTGGATGAATTTCAATGCCAGTCATAAATCTTGAAAACTGTGAAATTATTCTTGCAACTAAATCAAATTTTGCAATTGCAAAAAAATTTGCGATCCTATGCATAAATACAGCTTTCACTCCTGGATATGTTAAAATCACAGACAGCTTTGATTTTGCTGCAGGATCTCTTTTTATAATTGATTCTAAAAATTCATTCATAATTTTTTTATTTTTTAGGATTAACTAAAAACTACTTTTAACAACAGCAACAAGTGTTTTCTGGTTTGCACAAACACTCTTTGCCGTTTTCACAAGCACAAGCTTTATTAGTGCAATTGGTACAAATGCATTTTGGGTTTTCGCATGCCATAACAAAGATATAAATATTAATTGGCTAATTACAATACTTTTATTTACCGCAAACTATAACTGTTCTAAAGTAAGCCCTTTAACATTAGCAGGGACTGCAACATCCATCATCTTAGGATTTGCTAGTTTTAGATTCTCCATTATCTCAGCATACTCTTCTTTTGAACTCACTTGTAATCTTGGGTTATTATTTCTCTCTGTTTCAATCGTTGAAAACTTTTTACCGTTATAATCATGTGCTGGATAAACTAGAGTTTTTTCAGGAAGTTTTAATAATTTATTAAACAGTGAGTCGTAAGCATCAAATGAACTGCCATTTTGAAAATCTGTTCTTCCTGTGCCATTTATTAACAAAGTATCTCCAGTAAAAACTCTATCCTTCATAAAATAACTGTAGGAACAATCCGTATGACCTGGGGTATACATAGCTTTTAATTCTATGTTCTCAATATTAATTTTTTCGTTATCTTTAACTTTAATATCTATAACTTCTGATTTAGAATTTTCTCCCATTATTCGTGTACAGCTAGTTCTTTTATTTAACTCGTTAAGAGCAGTAATATGATCAGCGTGAATATGTGTATCTATTACTTTAACTAATTTTAATTTTAGCTTTTCCAAAATTTTTAAATATTCATTAGTGTGTTCAATAACTGGATCAATAATTAATGCCTCTCGCCCTTCACCGCTTGATATAATGTAAGTGTAAGTTGAAGATTTAGTATCAAATAACTGCTCAAAGATCATGATTTCCTAATATTATAAAAAATTGCAAGGCAAATCAATCTTGCATATAATTTAATTATAAAAACTAATCGAGGGTAATTATTATGACACTTAAAATAAATAGCTTAGCTCCTGATTTTAAAGCAAAAACTCAAGAAGGCGACATATCGTTTCATGAGTGGCTTGGTGATAGTTGGGGTGTTTTGTTTTCACATCCAAAAGATTTTACACCAGTTTGCACAACTGAATTAGGTTCATTAGCAAAAATGAAACCAGAGTTTGACGCAAGAAACGTAAAAGTTTTAGGACTTAGTGTAGATCCAGTTTCTGACCACGTAAAATGGTTAGAAGACATTAAAGATGTTTGTGGAATGAAACCAACTTATCCAATTATTGCAGATGAAAAATTGGAAGTGGCAAAACTTTACAATATGTTAGAAGGTGATGCTGGCGTTACTTCAATGGGAAGAACAGCTGTAGACAATGAAACAGTAAGAACTGTTTACATAATTAGACCGGATAAGAGAATTGGTTTATTTTTAACATATCCAATGACAACAGGAAGAAACTTTGCAGAAATACTAAGAGCAATAGATTCTATGCAGAGAACAGCTAAACATAAAATAGCTACTCCTGCTGACTGGAAACCTGGTGAGGATGTTATTATTGTTCCTAAAGTAACTAACGAGGAAGCAAAAAAAATATATCCTGATGGATGGGAAACTGTAAAACCATACTTAAGAAAAGTTCCAGATCCAAACAAGTAAATTTTATTAAAACCAACAATCTTTGAAAAAAGGTTGTTGGTTTTATCTATATCTTTTCATAGATACTTCAGCCAATAGTAAATTAGGGTCAATAAATATTTTAGACTCTTTTACTTTCTTGAAAGATTTATACGCAAATATCGCAATTGGTATTTCAGTACACCCTAATATTATTTTTTTACAATTTTTTTTAAGTAGATAGTTAACTGCAGGTTTCAGTGCTCTTTCAGCATCTTTTACTTTTCCCATTTTCACAAGGTTGATGGCTTTATTTACACTTTTTTTCTGAATTGATTTACTTGGACTTATTAAACTAAAATTTTTATCAAAGTATTTATTATAAACCTTTGTTTCAAGTGTTGCCTCAGTACAAAGTATTCCGATTTTAGAATTATTTTTACATGTCTTTTTTGTATGTAAAAATACTTCCTTTGGCATACTTAATATCGGAATTTTAATATTTTTTTGAATATCTTTGTGCCAATAGTGTGCTGTATTACAGGGCATCACTATAAATTTGCATTTATTTTTTTGAAGAAGTCTACAGCCTGCAATTAAGCTTTTAAGAACATTTTTATATTTTTTTAAATTTTTTATTCTGTTCGGAATTTTTGATTTATTATAGAGCATAAACATAGGATATTTTTGATCAATTTTTCCTCTATTGATTACTGCAAGCTTGTTACAAAAGTCTAACCCTGCTCGAGTACCCATTCCACCTAGAATTCCAATCATAAGTAATGTTGATATTATTTTTAAAAATATTGCAAGATATTTATCTCAATTAAGATAAAAGGTACCAAATAGAATTATTATTTATGAGTTTTTTGTTTTTAGGTTTTTTTACAGGACTTAGTTTAATTTTAGCTTTGGGTGCCCAAAATATTTTTGTTATCGAACAAGGGCTTAAAAAAAATTACATATTTATTGTTTGTTTAATATGTTCTCTATCTGATCTAATTCTAATATTTTTAGGAATTTTCCTTTTTAATTTTTTTGAAAATTATCTATCAGGGATAGTTGAATTTATTTTAAATATTTTATTGTTGATATTTTTAATTTATTTTATATTTGAAAAAATAAAATCAAATTACCAAAATGTAAGTTTTGACGAACAAAAAACAGTCTTATCTTTTAAAAGTGTTATTATTAAAACACTTGGATTTACTTATTTGAATCCACATGTTTATTCAGATACTGTTTTTTTTCTTGGAAATTTTTCAAAAAATTTTGAAATTTTTAATAAGTATTATTTTGGTTTAGGAGCAGCTATTTCATCATTTATCTTCTTCTTTTTATTAGGATATATGTCAAAATTTTTTTCAAATTATTTAAAAGGTGAAAAAATTTGGAAATATATAAATAACTTTATAATTATTTTTATGAGTGGTTTATGTATATATATTTTGAGTGATTTGTATGATTATTTTGTTTAAGAAAAGTTTATAAATCCTAGCCAAGCTAAAATAAACACTGCTAACCAAAGTAAACCTTTTATTAAAAAAAATAAAAAACTCCCTGTGACAAGATATTTGATAATTTTTTTAATTTGATTTTTCAATATATAATAGACTTAATTTGAATATCCGTATTTTCTCAATCGAACATCACCAGTTCTTGCGTGCGCTTCCATACCTTCGTATCTTGATATTCTAGCAGCTGCAGCGCCAACTTCTTTAGTAGACTCTTTAGTCATCCTTTGGAAGCTCAATGTTTTAATAAATTTTCCCACAAATAAACCACCAGTATATTTTCCTGCACCTTTTGTTGGTAAAATATGATTTGTACCTGAACACTTATCTCCATAAGCAACAGTAGTTTCTTCACCAATAAATAATGATCCATAGTTTTTTAGACGATCATGAAACCATTTTAGATTTTTTGTTTGTACTTCTAAGTGTTCTGGAGCATATTCATCACTTATTTTTGCCATTTCTTCATCAGTGTCACAAAGAATTACTTCACCATAATCTTTCCAAGCAGCTTCGGCACTTGTTCGTGGTAATTCTGGAAGTTCAGAAATTAATTCGGGAACTCTTTTCATAACTTGCTCAGCAAGTTTTTTACTTGTCGTGTAAAGCCAAGCTGGTGAATTATATCCATGTTCTGCTTGTCCAACTAAATCCACAGCAACAATTTCTGGGTCAGCACTTTCGTCTGCTATAATTGCAATTTCTGTTGGTCCAGCAAACAAATCAATACCAACTTTTCCAAATAAAATTCTTTTAGCTTCAGCAACAAATTGATTACCAGGTCCAACTAATATATCTGCAGGTTCATTTCCAAACAATCCATAAGTCATTGCAGCAATAGCTGGAACGCCACCAAGATTTAAAATTACATCTGCTCCACAAAGATTTGCAGTATATATAATAGCTGGATGCGCACCCATTTTTTCTTTTGGAGGACTGCAAGCAATTATATTTTTTACACCTGCAACTTTTGCAGTTGTTACACTCATAACAGCTGATGCTATATGGGCATACCTTCCACCAGGTATGTAACATCCTGCAGTATTAACGGGAACTAATTTTTGACCAGCATAAAGTCCTTTTGAAAGCTCTACCTCAAAATCTTGTCCATAATTTTTCAGTTGTGCTTCTGCAAATTTTCTTACTCTTTCATATGAGAATTGAATATCATCCTTAGTTTTTTGATCTAGCGACTTATTTATTTCATTAATTTTTTCTTTAGAAACAACTATCTCTCCATCAAATTTATCAAATTTTTTTGTAAGTTCTTTACAACCATCTTCTTTAGATTTTTCTAATTCAGATAACAATTTTTGAACAATATCTCTAGTTTTTGTATCATCTGTTGACGCAGTTTTGACAGCTTTTTTTAAATATTGAATTCCCATTTTGGCAGTATTTATATTTTGATTATTAATCTAATGCAACTACTGCAGCTGCTATAGATGCCATCCTAGCAGTTGCCTCATCAGATCTACTTGTTATTACTACTGGAACTTTTCCACCAACCACAACTCCAGCTGCACATGCACCCATAAAATATATCATCATTTTTACTAATGCATTACCAGCCTCAACATTAGGAACCAACAAAACATCGGCCTGGCCAGCGACTGAATTTTTAATACCTTTAATTCCAGATGATTTTTTAGACACACTATTGTCAAAAGCTAATGGTCCAAAGACATCTGCTTTAAGATTTTCTTTTTTGGCAAGCTCTGTTATTTCTTTTGCATCAATAGAACTTTGAACACTGTCTAAAACTTCTTCGGTTGCAGAAAGAACAGAAACTTTTGGTTTTTCAATACCAATTCTGTTAGAAAAATTTATTACATTTTTTAAAATATGCATTTTTGTTTTTACATTTGGCGAAACATTTAAAGCGCCATCAGTTATTATTATTGGCTGATCATTCTTTTCTAATGTCATGTGCCAAATATGGCTTAGTCTAGTCTTTCCTAACAAATTATATTCTTTCTTAATTACCTCTTTCATTAAAACATCTGTATGAATATGACCTTTAACTATAATTTTTATTTTTCCTTGAGAAGCTAGTTTTGCAGCTATTTTAGCTGTTGAGTTTTCTTTAGGTTCATGGATAATTTCATATTTTGAAATATCAAATTGTAATTCCTCGGCACATTTTTGAATTTCATCTTTATCACCAATTAAAATAGGATTTATCAAATTTTCTTTGACAGCATCTATTACTGATAGCATGGGAAGCATTTTTCCAGCATTTACAATTCCTGCAGGAATATCTTTTTTTTTATGTGCAACATCTAGAAGGTTAATTGGACAAATTATTTCTTTATTTGAAAGCATAAGTTTTTTTTACATATATTTACGATGTCTATATAATAAGTTAATATGGCATAAAATGGAAATTGTAACTAAAATTGCACCAATTGCATTAGCTTTGATAATGTTAACTCTAGGATTAGGACTAACAATCAAAGATTTTACAAGAGTTATTAGTCAACCAAAGGATTTTCTTTTAGGTGTCATTTGTCAATTAATTATTCTTCCAATTGTTGCTTTTATATTAATCAAAATATTTAAAACACCTTTAGAACTAGCGTTAGGTGTGATGATTATAGCAGCTGCTCCGGGTGGGGTAACCTCAAATGTACTAACTAAATTTGCCAATGGTGATGTTGCGTTATCAGTTTCATTAACAGCAATTATTAGTTTAGTAAGTATTATTTCAGTTCCATTTATAGTTTTTAAATCAGCAGATCTCTTACAAGTAAATTATTCAACTAAAGAAATTTCAATGATTGGAATTTCAATTAAAATGTTTTTGGTTGTAACCTTACCTGTAATTATTGGTATGGTAATTAGAAAATTTGCTACAATATTTATTTCATCAAATGAAAAATTAATTCAAAGGATTTCACTTTTATTATTTGTTATTGTTTTTTTGGCAATTTGGGTTGAAGAGTGGGAAAATATTACAACTTATCTTAAACAGGCAGGGATTATTACATTAGTACTTAATATAGTTATGATGACTATTGGATATTTTATAGCAAAGTTGTTTGCATCAGGTATTGAACAAAGAAGATGTATTTCACTTGAATGTGGATTACAAAATGGAACATTGGCTGTATTTGTTGCATCTCAAATTTTTAATGATGTGATTTACCTAGTTCCAACAGCATCATATGCACTAATAATGTTCATCACATCAATATTTTTTGTTCTTTTTATTAGAAACAAAAATTAAATTCAGGACATTTTGCATCTATTTGATTGAAAAAAAATTGGTATATACACCAATATGCAAATTGAAATAATTTTACCGTCAATCATTTTAGGCATAATGTTGTTTTTTTCTTTTGCGGTTGCGCCTATAATTTTTAAAGTCCTTAAAGAAAATGATGCAAGAAAGTTTGTGAGAACGATTTTTCCTTATTATTACTGCATAAATTTAATATTAGTTTCTCTAGTTTGTATTTTTTTATTTTATAAAGACTTTATAAATTTTGATTTTTATCTTCTCCTTTCTATTGCAATTCTTTTTGCTATCTCATTATTTGTATTAATGCCGATGATTAATAATGCGAGAGATCAAAAGAAAGAGAGTAAATTTAAATATTTGCATGCAGCTTCTGTGATTATAAACTTCTTACAAATTTTTATTCTTCTTTATGTTTTACTTTAAAAAAAAAATATTTATTTTTTTTTTAGTTCTTTTCATCATTCCAAACCAATCTAAAACTGAAGAAAATTTAATAAATACACTTAAAAAAGGTAAAAATATTATTTTTATCAGACACTCACTAGCACCAGGCAATGGTGACCCTTCAGGATTTATTTTAAGTGATTGTTCAACTCAAAGAAATTTAAATAAAAAAGGAATAATCCAATCGAAAAAAATTGGGAACTTTTTTGAAAAAAATCAAATTCCTATAGATTTAGTTCTAAGTAGTGAATGGTGCAGATGTAAAGATACTGCATTTTATGCTTTTAGTGATTTTAAAACCTTTGATGCTCTTAATTCTTTTTATGATGAAAAGTTTGCTGCTAATGAGGATAAACAAATTAAAAATTTAAAAAAATTCATAAAAAAATGGAGAGGTGATAAAAACTTAATTCTAGTTACTCATTACGTTGTTATTAATTCTATTTTAGGCGTGGGATCAGGCTCAGGTGAGATTGTTGTTGTGGACAAAAATCTAATTTTACAAGGAAGGATTAGCAATTATTAAAAATCATGACAGTGGCTAAAAAATTTATAATTTATATATTTTTCTTTACTTTTTATTCTTCTTTTGCTGTGGCAGAATTTTTTAAAGATATATCAGATATTATTGAGAACAATGAACCAAGACTTAGTTACGGAGTGGCAGTTTCAGATGTAAATAATGATAATAAATTTGAGTTTGTAGTTACTGGGTTTGGATATAAAAACTTAGCCTTAGGTTTTGAGAATAATAATTTGGTAAATACAATAGATAATGAAATATTCAACGATACAGAAAGAAAAACTATTGGTGTTGCAGCTTGCGATATTGATAAAGACGGATTCGAAGAAGTTTATTTTTTGAATACAGATACTTATAGTGGAGATAAAAAATATTCAGACAGGCTTCTTGATAAAAAACAAAAAAAATTCTTTGATTTATTTGAAATAGAGGAAAATAAAACATCATTAAATCTTACCGCTGGAAGATCTGTTGTGTGCGTTGATCGTAACGGTAACGGTGTATATGGATTTTATGTTGCAAATTATGGTGGCCCTACCAGATTTTATGAACTAAATAACAATTTACTAATCGATAAAGCACCAAAATTAAAAATTGATAGAGTTACAGGCGGAAGAGCAGTTGTAGCTGGACATATAATTTCAGATAATACTGATATTTTTGCTGCAAACGAGAGAGGATCAAATTTTTTATACAAAAATAATAACGGTTCTTTTACAGAATTAGCAAATGAGTATGAGGTTCAAGACAAATATGAAAATGGGAGAGGCACAACTCTTTCTGATGTTTTTTATAGAGGACAATTAGATATTGTAAGTTCAAACTGGAATGGAAATCATAGAATATTTGCTTTAGACGGAAATGAATTTAGAGATATTGCTCAACCTGATTTTAACGAACCAACTCGTATAAGAACAGTTATATCGGCAGATTTTGATAACGATGGTTTTGATGAAATATTTATGAATAATATTGGTCAACCAAATAAATTATTTAAGATTTTAGATAATGGAGTGTTAAAAAAAATAGATATACAAGTAGGTTTAGAATATTTTGGCCTAGGTACAGGAGCAGCAGTTGCTGATATTGATAATGATGGGATACTAGAATTGTTAGTTGCTCATGGTGAAAGTGGCATGCAACCACTGAGTCTTTACAAGGCAGATATAAAAGAAAAGTTCAATTATATTAGAATTCAACCATTAAATAAATTTGGTGCACCAGCAAGAGGTGCTACAGTTACTTTAATTTCGAATTTAAGAAAACATTCCAAAACTATTGATGCTGGATCTGGATACTTGTGTCAAATGGAACCCGTAGCCCATTTTGGTTTACGAAAAGGTGAGAAGATTCGAAGTGTTGTTATCCAATGGACTAATGGACAGAAAAAAAGTCTTAAGATATCAAAAATAAATAAAACAATTAAAGTAAAACAATAAATAGCAAATATTTAGCTAGGACAATTGTGACCAGTACTAATTTTTAACTTTTTGGTATTAAGTTATTATGACTTCATGTTTATTTTCTCTTATCGTTGTTGCATTTGTCGGATTAATTGCTTTTGTATTTAGAAAACCGTCAGATAAAGAGATTAAAAAATTTAAGGATAAATCCCAGGATAAAGTAAACTGGTCAAGAATGGGTTTTTAAGTCAAAAAATAACACAATCTTAAAATTCGATATGTCAAGATTTTCAAAGTCTATCACAATCATTATTTTATTAATCACTTATCAATCATCCGTAGTTGCATCTGGTAAGGAATATTATGAAAATTTAGTTTCAAATTGGTCAAAAATTTTTCCTGATCAAAATAGAAATGCTGCAGGACCAAAGTTTTTTAAGTTTATTATTGATCAAGATATGAATTACCAAGAATTTGTTGAATATAATAAGCTTTATTGTGCAGTTAGTGGATCATTGATAAGTCCAGGAAGTATGCCTGAATTTCTTTATGTAAATCTAGATAAATCAAATACAAAGATTTGTGGGTATTACTATAGATGTTGTATCCCATGTTCTTGTGATGTTATGAAATATTCGAAAGTTAAAAAAATAAATTACCAATTTAAAGATGTAAAAAAAGATATTTTTGTTCTCACTATAGACAATCCTTGTGGAAAAGTAGACTTTCCAAAAAGAGTAAACAAAGATTATTTTTGTAAAAATGATAAATTAGATACAAATCAAGTATTTGAAATAGATGGTAAATTAGTAATTGGTCTTTTACATAAAGCAAAACCTTGTAATGAACAAAATATAAATTACATTGCTAAAAACGAAGTGACAGGCGAATATTGTGATATAAGAAATAATACACCTGTAGAAAGTTTACAGTCAGGAATGGGAGATATTTTTATTAAGTTAGCTCGTTAAATTTATGTGTGGAAGATACGTTGTTACAAATCCAGTTAATAAAACAAAAAAAATTGTTAAAACATCTATTAAAGTTGAAAATGATGTGAATTATAATGCACATCCCTCCCAAGAACTCCCAATAATAAAAAAATACTCTAATGGTTTTACACTTGAAAAAGCAAAATGGGGTATTATTCCATCATGGGCAAAAAAAAAAGATTTCAAAGCTTTAATCAACGCGAGATTAGAAACCATTAATGAAAAAGTCTCTTTTAAAAATTTGATAAAAAAAACTAGATGTGTATCTGTGATGGATGGATTTTATGAATGGAAGCGTGAGGGTACAATTAAAACACCTCATTATTTCACTAGAGATGATAAAGCTACAATGTACGTTGCTGGAATATTTAGTAATGACGAGTTTTGTCTAATTACTGAAGAAGCACAAGATAATATAAAACAAATTCACCATAGGCAACCAGTTTCATTACATGAACAAGATATAGAAAAATATTTGGAGAGCAACGAAGATATAACACCATTTTTAATTAAAAGAAATAAACCTAATTTTGAATTTTATGAAATTTCAAAAGACGTAAATAAACCACAAAATAATAACTCAAATCTGATAGAAAAAGTAAATTTAATATGAAAAAAAAATTTAAATATATAATTTATTTTATAATTTATTTAATTCTAGTTTTTGCATTAGCAATAGTATTTTACATGAATGGAATAAGTATAATTTAAATGAATAAAAGAAAATTTATTAAGTCAATATTCTCAACTTTAGCTTTACTTTTTTTATTACCAAAATCTCTACTGGCAAAAGTGGAAAAAAAAATAATTAACAATTCACTTACTGAAGAACAAAAGAAAATAATGTTTAAAGAGGGTACAGAAAGACCATTTACAAGCAGTTTGAATTATGAGACTAGAGAAGGTTTTTATCACTGTGCAAATTGTAATGCTAAACTATTTTCCTCTAATGCAAAGTTTGATAGTGGGACAGGGTGGCCATCATTTTCTGAAGCTCTTCCGGGTGCATTTAAAACAAAAGTTGATTATTCATTTGGAATGAAACGTATTGAATACCATTGTGCTAATTGTGGAGCACACCATGGTCATGTATTTGATGACGGACCTTCAGAAACAGGAAAAAGATTTTGTAATAACGGTCTTTGTTTAATCTTTATTCCATCTAATTAATCTATAAAATTAAGCTTAATTAATTTTTCTTTTTTTATTTCTTTACACCAAAGCTCATAAGTTTCACACATTCTCCAAACTAGTCCAAAGGCGTTTTGTGAATTTGATAATGGAAAAGAACTTTTTGCAAAATAAGCTTCATTATTTTCTTTAAATTGCTTAATAACTGTATTCTTTTGCAAGTTAAGCAAATCTATCGTTTCTTTTGGAATTTTATTTCCAGTTTCAAAATTTATAAAATTATTCTCTTTTATTTTAGCAAAAAGATTATCATGAAAATTCCCTTTTTTAATTTCATTAAATTCTTTTGTCGCCAAAAATCTTTCTACAAGTTCAATGTTTGTTATTTGTGGATCTGATTCTTTAATTTTAATTAATTGAAAATAAATAGATTCTGCTAAATAGAGCATTAAAGGTTTTGAGGTGTCTTTTTTTTTCATTTTATTTTTTGTTAATGATAATCATTACCAACTAAATTTTTTTTTATCAATTTTATGCATTTTTTTTATGATAATGATTATCATTAGTTTTGAGATTTATTATCAAAAAATTTTAAAATGTTGAAAAAATATTTTTTTTTCTTATTTTATTCACATGGAACTAGAAACACACAACTGCAGAAAATGTGGTTTAACAATATCAGCAACATGTTCAAAATGTCATAGAGTTGTTGATGTTAAAAAACTTGATGACGGCTGTATCGTAAAAGTTACTAAGTGTGGTGATTGTGCTAATACCCCAGTAATTAAAGATATCTGCTCTAATCAAGCTTAAGTTAAATCAATTAAGAACTAATTCTGATCCTTTTTCAGCAATCATCAGAACAGGTGCATTCAAATTTGCACTTGGTATCTCTGGGATTACTGATGCATCAATGACTCTTAAATTTTTTATCCCTTTTACTCTTAAGTTTTCATCAACCACAGCCATATCGTCAATACCCATCTTACAAGTTCCGCATGGATGATAAGCTGTGTCAGCTTTAGATCTTATATACTCATTTAATTCATCATCTGTTTGAGCTTCTGAGCCAGGACCTATTTCTTTACCAGCATGCTCTGAGAGAGCAGGTTGAGATAATATTTTTCTTGCAACATGAATACACTCTCTTGTTTGTTTTAAATCTTCATCTTCTTTCAAATAATTAAACAATATTTTTGGATACTCATATGGATCAGAAGAGCTTAAAGTAATTTGTCCTCTGCTCTTTGGGTGATTAGGACTTGCATGTAATTGATAACCATGAGTATCAGGATCCACTAGCCCATGGTTTATTACAAAAGAAGGAAAGAAATGAAATTGAATATTAGCAACTTTTCTATCTGGTGAGGATTTTGCAAATCCACCAGCTTCTAAAAATGATTTAGAGCATGGCCCTGATTTAAACAGAAACCACTGTATACCTGCTAATACTTTAGGTATTAGTTTTGTATATGTATATAAAGTATTAGGTGTTTTACATTCTTGTTGTATATAAGTTTCTAAATGATCATGTAAATTTTTTCCAACGCCCTTTACATCATTTACTACTTCAATACCTTTTTCTTTAAGATGATTTGCATCACCAATCCCTGACAACATTAACAATTGTGGTGAATTTATTGAGCCACCGCTAAGTATAACTTCTTTATTTGCGTAAACTTTTTTAACTTCATTTTTTATTTTTACTTGAACACCTATAGCTTTTTTCCCGTCAAATAATATTTTTTCTACATAAGAATTTTTTAAAATATTTAAATTTTTTCTATTTTTAACTGGATTTAAATAATATTTACCAGCACCAGCTCTTTCACCTTGATGCATTGTTGTATCAAACATACCAAAACCTTCTTGCTCTTCACCATTCATATCAATGTTTGTTTTGTGACCAGCTTGTCCAGCTGCATTAATAAAAGCTTTAAATAATGGGTTTGGGTTTTTAGATAAATTTATGGGAAGAGGACCTAAAGAACCTCTATACTGATTTTCACCTTCTGACCAAGTTTCAATTTTTTTAAAATATGGCAATACTTTTTCGTAAGACCAGTTTTTTAAACCAAAACTTTCCCATCTTGAATAATCATCTCTATTTCCTCTAACAAAAACCATTCCATTATGGGAAGAGCAACCTCCTATCATTTTACCCCTCGGGCAAAAAACTCTTCTATTATTTAAATATGGTTCAGGTTCTGAGTAATATTTCCAATTATATTTTGGATCATGCATTGTATATAAAAGAGCAAGTGGCATTTTTACTTTCCATAAGTCACTTGAACCGCCTGCTTCAAAAATAGCAACCTTGTTGTCTGTATTTTCAGACAATCTATTTGCAAGAACACATCCCGCTGAACCAGCACCTACAATTAAATAATCAAAGTTCATTATCAAGTTACCTATTATTTATATTATTAATTATACTTTTTGTATTTAAAAATAAAAATGAGCATAATAGCGCCATTAAAACAAAATCAAAAAACCCTTTAATTGTTATAATTGATAAAAATATATTTGAAAAACTTCTTACACCATCGACATAGGTTATACCGTCATGTACATTAAAAAAACCATAAGGTAATAAAAAAAAGTAACGTATTAAAATTAAAAGAAGTAATAAATTAGCCAGACCTGTTATATTTTTTCTATATAGATCAATAATATAAGGCAACATTAGTATAATAAAAATTTCTCGATAAACATAATTGGAG
>ENA-OSEY01001518-OSEY01001518.1-marine-metagenome-genome-assembly--contig:-NODE-1518-length-15943-cov-5.756334_pt1 | contig 15943 bp, 13 predicted proteins | sample MGYA00248465_ERZ534230 | MGnify/ENA primary metagenome ERZ534230 (study PRJEB26409, sample SAMN06344110) | marine metagenome | isolation source: Sea water from surface | place: Atlantic Ocean:Southern...
ATAGTCTGTAAAAACATCTAAGTATATTGAAAGTTCTTTTTCTGAGCTGTTATTAATTAATTTTTCTCCAATAAGACCATATGCAATTGATTTTACTGCAAAATTTTTACTGACAAAATATTTATACTTTTCATAATTATCACTCTCAGTTCCCTCATTATTATTAATTATTTCTAAAAATTGGTTTGACTCTTTTTCAAACCACTCTGAAACCTCTGAGGCCTCAAGTGTTGAAAAAGAAAAAATAATACCAATTAGTATTAGAAAATTTTTCATAAATTAAATTAAATATGGTTTATCGAACTATTCAATATAAATTTTTGGCACAGGGAGATTTTGTATATATTCTTCTTCGAGTTGAGCGTTTCTATTTTGATAATAAATAGATTTTATCATTTCATACCTATCTGAAGAGGCACCTCTAACTTTATCAAGTTGTTCATCAATTTCGACTCTTTCATTTAAACCGTTGCCTATTGCTATATATTCTCGATTGGGAACATTATTTGATATTGGATCAACGAAATATTCAACTACATCTCCACTAAAATCTCTCAAATTACTTGGTCCTATAATTGGTAATACTATATAAGGACCGCTTGATACACCTCCTTTGGCAAGTGTAATTCCAAAATCAGTTTCATTTTTTTCCATTCCTATTCTTGATGCTAGATCAAAAGTACCTAAACTAGTTAATGTATTAATTGTAAATCGTCCAACTGAATTAAAGGACTTATAAAATTCTCCTTGAAAAATAAAAGATACTGTTCTTATTGGCTCTTTTAAATTGCTAAAAAAATTAGACACTCCCTTTTCAACTGGCTCTGGAGCGATAAATTTGTATGTTTTTACTATTGGCCTTATGGCAATGTCGTCTATAAAAAAATTAAAATTTAAAACAGCCCTGTTTATAGGCTCTATCGGGTCATATATTTCGTCGTATGAAATTCCAGATACTGAAACTTCCTCATTTGCATATGAGGGAGTTGTCTGAAAAAAAGTAACAGATATTATTAAAAGAATTACTTTCAAATGTTTTATCATAAATTAAAATCTAGATTCATTATATTACATTCAATTTATGGATCTTAGTAAATTAAATAAAGAACAAAAAACTGCTGTTGAGCACAGAAAAGGACCGCTTTTGGTACTTTCAGGTGCTGGAACTGGGAAAACTAGAGTCTTAACATCTAGATTCGTTTATATTGTAAAAAATTTAAATGTTAACTTTAATAAAATTATAGCTGTAACCTTTACAAATAAAGCTGCTAATGAAATTAAGGAAAGAGTTAACTCAGAACTTCAAAGTAGTATTGATACCCCTTGGATAGGTACTTTTCACTCAATATTTGCAAAATTTCTCAGAAAGCATTCTAATTTAGTAAAATTAAAATCTAATTTTACGATATTAGACATAGAGGATCAAAAAAAACTTTTAAAACAAGTTTTAGATTACTGTAAGATAGAAAAAGATATAAACGAAGGAATATATCATAATGAAATTCAAAACTTAAAAGATAATAAAATCCTTTTTAATGAAAATAAAAAAATATCTAAATTTTCATCTATAGAGAGATTAGATGATATTTACTCTTTTTATCAGCAAAGATTAATTGAAATAAACGCAGTAGATTTTGGAGATATTCTTCTACATAGCTATACCATATTATTTAATAACGAAGATATAAGAAATTCTTATCAAAAATTCATCGAACACATATTAATTGATGAATTTCAAGACACAAACTTAATCCAGTATGATTTAATTAAATTAATTTTAAATTCTAATCAAAATCTATTTTGTGTTGGAGATGATGATCAGTCAATTTATGCATGGCGGGGTGCAAATATAGAGAACATTATAAATTTTCCAAAAGAGTTTAATTCTCCTGTAGTTCGCTTAACAAAAAATTACCGTTCAAATAGCTCTATTTTAGAGGCAGCAGCTTGTATTATTAGTAATAACAAGAATAGATTAGGTAAAGATTTAGTAAGTTTTAACAAAAACATTCCTGATCAAAAAATAAATTTAAATTCATTTTACTCTCAAGAAGAGGAGTCATTATGGATATCTGACAACATATCTAAGAAGTTTCAGGATGATAATAGTATTGGGGTTTTAGTGAGACTAACTGCCCAAATGAGAAGTATTGAGGATAAATTTATAAAATATGCCTTGCCTTACGAAATTATTGGAGGTCCAAGATTTTTTGATAGAAAAGAAATAAAAGATATTCTTGCTTACTTAAAACTCGCAAATAGTTTCAAAGACGATTTATCATTTGAAAGAGTAATTAATTTACCTAAACGAGGAGTAGGAGATCAATCAGTAAAATTGATAATTGATAATGCAAGAGAGAAAAAACTTTCATTCTTTGAGTCTTTAGAACTGTTATATAACGATAATAATTTACCAGGATCCCTTATGTTAAAAACTAAACCATTTATTGACATCATTAAAAAAACATCTGATCTCATTAACAAAACAACTCTTGAAGATATAGGTATTTTTATAATTGAGGAGTCAGGGTATTTAAAAATGTTAGAAAATGAAAAAAATAAATTAAAACAGGTAGAAAATGAGTCAAGGATTGATAATTTAAAAGAGTTTGTTAACGCTCTTTCAGAGTTTGAGAATTTGGATGATTTCTTAGAACATGTGGGTTTGGTTAACGAAAATCAAAAAAAAACACACTCTAATTCTGTAAAACTAATGACATTGCATGCTGCTAAAGGGTTAGAATTTGACCATGTTTACTTACCAGGTTGGGAAGAGGGCATCTTTCCAAGTTCTCGTGCTCTAGAGCAAAATTCATCAAAATCATTAGAAGAAGAGAGGAGACTTGCTTACGTTGGAATTACTAGGGCTAAGTTTGATTTAAATTTAAGTTATGCAACCTCTAGATACACATATGGAATGAATAATTATTCATTACCGTCAAGATTTTTAAATGAAATTTCAAATGTTGAAAAAAATTCATCAAATTCTATCGAAGATCACTCTGAGTTTAATCTCACAAAAAAGATCACTTCCGATAATATACAATTAAGTCCTGGAAAAAAAAGAATGTTAGAATTTTTAAAAAAAAATACTAAATGAAATCTCATTTAATTAAAAAATATTTAAAAGATAATGGAATAGATTTTTATCTTATAACAAATAACGATCTGCATCTTAATGAAAGTCCAAATCTAGATTTAAAAGACATATATAAGTTATCTAAATTTGATTGCACTAGGGGATATATACTTTTCTTTATAAATAGATTCATCTTTTTTACTGACTCACGTTACACGTTAGCAGCTAAAAAATTTTTTAGGAATAATTGCGAAATATATGATTTAAGTGAAGTAACTTTTGTTGACTACCTAATTATGCAAAATAAAAAATTATCAGGTGTTTTAGACTCAAAATTAATTTCAGTAAAAGAATACAGAGAAATAAATTCGAAATTACAAAAAAATAAAATTAATATTTTCCCACAGTCAAAAAATTATTTTAGAAAAAATTATTATCCAAATTTTAATATTTCCTATCCATTAAGTATGCCAAAAAATTTAATACCAAGACCTTATAATAGAAATTTAGAAAGAATTAAGTCTAATCTTAAAACCGATGGTATTTTAATTTGGAATAATGCTCAGGTAGCGTACCTGCTAAATCTTAGGTCATTTGAACTATGGAATTCAACCAAACCTTTTGCAGGCTTATTTATCCCAAGAAAAAATATTAAACCTGTTTTAATAACAAATAACTTAAATTTGAAAAAAGTAAGTAAACTTATAAATAATTTTAATATTTTTGGAGAGGAAAAGTTTATTAAATATCTTAAATTTTCAAAATTTAAAAATATTGATACTTCTTATGAATTTTTAAATCTTAATATGTATTTACGATTATCAAAATTTTTGAATTTATCTGAAACTAAAATAAATATTTCTAAATATTTGGGTATTAAAACATCTAATGAAATAAAAAATATTCAAACTTGTCATATTGAAGATGGCTTAGCTGTTCTTAAATTTATAATCGAATTAAAACAAAATAAATTAAATCCTAAAAATGAATTTCAAGTTTCTGAATATCTATATAATAAAAGGAAAGAAGGTATTAATTTTTTTAGAAACTCTTTTGATTATATCAGTGCATTTGACTCAAATGCTGCAATTGTTCATTACAAGGCACCTCCAAAGAAATCTCTTTCTTCAAAAAATAGAAAAATTTTATTAATAGACTCTGGTGCTCAATATTTAGAAGGCACTACAGATATTACAAGAGTAATTAAAATAGGAAAAAAAAATTATTCTAGAATAAAATACTCCTATACTTATTTACTAAAGTCATTAATAAAAATTGAAAACAAAACATTCCCAAGAAATATAAGATCATCAGAAATAGATTTTTTTATAAGAAATTATCTATCTAAATTTAACATATCCTATAGTCATGGGACTGGACATGGTGTAGGAAATTTTGGTGATGTGCATGAAAAATATCCATCTATTTCGTCTAGATCAAGTGACATTCTTACTAATAACAATCTATTTTCTATTGAACCAGGTCATTATGTCGAGGGTGAGTTTGGTATTAGAATAGAAAATCTATATGTAACAAAGGTTTTTAATAAAAACTTGAAACTAAAAAATGTCACACTAGTTCCTTACGATTTAGATTTAATTAATTGGAAATTAATAACGAATTTTGAAAGAAAGTATATTAAGCAATATCATAATAAAATTTACAAATCTTTTGAGTCAAGATTAAATAATTATCATAAGAATTATTTTATAAAAAATTTAATTAATAAGATTTAAAAAATCTTTCTCATTTAAAATATTGATTTTTAAATCTTTAGCTTTTTTTAATTTAGAACCTGATTTTTCCCCAAAAACAAGAATGTCTAAATTTTTTGATACATTTGAGGCAATTTTATATCCTTTTTTTTTTGCTAATTCTTTTGCCCTATCCCTTGACATTTTTTGAAGAGTTCCTGTAAACAATATGCTTTTATTAAGACTAATTTTACTATCTTTATTTTCTATAATTTCAATTACATCAAGTAAAGCAAATGACTCTTCAATATTAATTTCATCAGAAAAGTAATTTACAAATGAACTTATAGCTTTTTCTCCTAATCCATCAATATTTTCAAGTTTTTCCCTTAGTTTTTTTGATTGTATGAAATTTTTAAATCTTGTTTTATTTTTAAAATACATAGATATAAGCTCAGAATTATTTTCACCTAAATACCTTAGACCAAGAGAAAATAAATATCTTGATAAATTAGTGATTTTGGATTTATTTATTGAGTCAATAAGGTTTAAAAAAGATTTTTCTCCAAATCCATCTAATGTAATAATTTTATCTTTATGATTTTCTAATTTGTAAATATCTAATTTACTTGAAATTAAATTAAGACTGATAAATTTTTCAATTAATTTCTCACCAAGCCCGTCAATATTCATCGCTTTCTTAGATACAAAGTGTTTAAAAGACTCTAAGTTTTGATATTTACATTTATTTTTTCCTGCACTACATCTTTGAACTGCCTCATCTTCAATTTTAATTATTTTAGATCCGCATAAACATTTTTTTGGGATATCAAATTTTTTATTAGATTTTTTCCTTTTTTCTGTATCTACTCTAGAAACATAAGGTATTACATCTCCAGCTCTTTTGACCCAAACGAAATCATTAATTCTTATATCTTTTCTAGTTATTTCATCAAAATTATGAAGCGTTGCATTTGATACAATTACTCCTCCAATATTAATTGGTTTAAGCCTTGCAACAGGTGTTATGGCTCCAGTTCTTCCAATTTGTAGTTCTATTTTTTCAACTTGTGTCAATGCTTCTTCTGAACTAAATTTTGCAGCTATTGCCCAACGTGGAAATTTGTTGGTACTTCCTAACATCCTTTGTAAATCTAAGTCATTGATCTTTATTACCATTCCATCAATATCAAAATTAATTGAGGACCTTTTCTTTTCAATGTCCGAAATATAATTATATATATCAATCAAATTATCATATTTCTTAGAATAGCCTGTTTGATCAAAATTATTTTTTTTGCAAAAGTTCAAAAATTCTTCAAAATTTAAAAACTCTTTTTCATAGGTAAATTTTCCATATCCATGAGGTATAAATCTCAAAGGTCGATTTTTTGTGATTTTACTATTGATCTGACGAAGAGATCCTGAGGCAGCATTTCTTGGGTTTGAAAATTGATTTTTTTTTTCAAATTGTTTATTCAACTCTTCAAAATCATTTCTAAAAAAAAATACTTCACCCCTTATTTCTATAAGATCAGACTTACAATTTTTTAGAAGCTTAGGTATACCCCGAATACCCAATACATTTTCTGTTATCTCTTCTCCAACAACACCATCTCCTCTAGTAATTGCCTTAAATAATTTGTTATTTTTATATATTACCGATAGAGACACCCCATCTATTTTACAGTCGACATTAAATATATAATTTGAATTTTGCTTTTTTAAAAAATTACTTGCTTTATCGAAGAACTCCTCAGTGTCACTTAGACTAAAACTATTTGAAAGAGATAGCATTGGTTCAAAGTGATTAAATTTTTTAAATTTTGATGAAGGTGATGTACCTATGCCCAAATCATCATATTTTTTTAATTCTGGATTTTTTAATAATAAATGGTCATACTTTTTCTTTAAATCATCATATTCTGAGTCGTCAATTGATGGGTTTGAGTTGTAATACTCTTTGTTATATTTTTTTAATTTATCTCTAATTTTGATAAAACTATCTCTTGTTTTCATATCCTTAATTTTTGAGTAAATCTGAAGCTACTTTTTTAGCAGTTTCAGTAATTTTAGCCCCACTTATTAAACTTGCTATTTCATTAACTCTTTCTTGATCATTCAACTCAATTATTTGACTAGTCATTTCGTCATTTTTGATTATTTTCTCGATTTTCCAATGTTTATTTGCTTTTGAGGCAACTTGCGGTGAATGTGTTATGGCAATTACCTGATTTTTTTTTGATATATTATTTATTTTTTCAGAAACATTTGATGCAATTTTACCACTTAAACCACTATCTACTTCATCAAAAATAAGAGTAAGGTTATCATCATTTTTAGCTGATAATGATTTTATTATAAGAAGTAATCGAGATAATTCTCCCCCAGAGGCTACTTTTTTAATTGAGCTAAATTTAGAATTTTTATTAGTTCTAAATAAGACATCTAATTCATCATATCCATTTGAATTATAATCTTTTTCATCTTTTTCTGAAAACTCAAATATTATTTCACCTTGTTCAATATTAACTATTGGTAGTTGTTTATTAATATTTTCTGATATTTTTTTCGACTCTTTTTTTCTAAGATTTGATACTTTTAAAGCCTCTTGTTTATAATGATTAAGGTCATTAGTGTATTTTTTAAATAGAATATTTTTCTCTCTATCAAAATTTTCAAGAGTGTCTATTTCATTAGATATATCTTCCTTAATTGAAAATAAATTTTCGGGTTCTACTTCAAAAAATTTTGAAAGTTGCTGATATTGGTAAATTTTTTCATCAACTTCGTCAAAATCAATTTCATCATGATCAACAGAATTAAGTTTGTTTTCTAATTCGTTTATTAATTCATTTATATCTAAAATTGAAGATTGAAGTTTTTGAGAAATATCCGAGTATTCACGATTAATATCTTCTAATTTATTAAGATTTTTTTCAATTAAACTAAAGTTATCATTTGAATTGTAATTAGATATTGATTTTTTAATTTCGTTTGAAATATCACTAAATTTTTTGATATTTTTATTTAAATTTCTTTTATTAACTAGCTCCTCGTATTCATTTTTAGTTGGATTTAAAACTTTAATTTTATTATTTTTTATTTTTAATATCTCAAGTTTTTCATTAATATTTTTTTCATTATTCAAATGGGACTGATAAATATTTTTTGAGTTCCTATATATTTCATATTTTAAATTTAAAACATCTTTTTTGATCCCACCTATATTGTCTATGAATTTTAGAAAATATTTGTTATCAAATAGTTCTTGTTGTTCAAAATTCTCTTGAAATTCAATTACATTTTTTAAAATAGATTTTACAAAAGAAAGAGGTTTTACTTCGCCATTAATTAATAACTTAGATTTTTGATCTGAATTTATCTCTCTCTCTACAATTAAATAATCATCATCAAAATTTATATTAAGTTTATCAAGATTTTTTTTTATTAAATTATTAATTTCAAAAATTGCTTTTATTGTTGATATCTCATTATCTTTTAAATTAAGACTAGTTTGATTTTTTCCACCAAGTGCTAATTTGAGTCCTTCTATAATAATTGACTTACCTGCACCTGTTTCCCCTGTGAAAGCATTGAAACCATCAATAAAGTTAATAGATATTTTTTTAATCAAAAGAAAATTTTTAATTTCCAAAGAAACTAACATTTATATTATTCTATAGATTGTATTATTGAATTATTAGAATTATTTTCTTCATCTGTTATTAAAATTTTTATTGGATTAAATTTTTCATACCATTTTTCATTATCGCTTACATCATTTAAGCCGTTTATAAGATTATATGATTTTTGATACCATTCACTTTTAGGAAAGTTATAGGCCAAAATTGAAGCATAATTTTTTGCTAATTCATATTCATCTAAAGAGTAATGTATTTTGGTAATTAAAAATAAAGTTTCCTCTATAGAAAGACTTGAATTATGATTATTAAATATATCCATTAAATATATTAACGATCCATTGTAATTTCCTTTATCAAAATAAAACTTTGCAATATTAAGTTTTTCCAAAGCTAAATTATTATTTATAAGTTTAATCTTTGTTAGAATATCTATTTCGTATCTACTATTAGGATATGCATTCAATATAAAATTAAATTTATCTAAAGCCAAATTAGTATTTTTTTGACTATATTCTGATTTTTTTATTAACACATAATATGTCATTGCTTCCAAATAATAAGCATAAATTATATCTTCACTCCCTGGATAATAGTCTTTATACATTTCAGCAAGAGCTCTAGTTTTTTCATAATCTTTATTAAGAAAGTTAATATAAGCTTTTACTAGAATACTTTTTTTTGCATAAGGACTACTTGGATAAAAAAACTCAATTTTATCTAATTCAATTAAAGCTAATTCATATTCATTAGAGGTAATAAAACTATTTGCTTTGTCAAAAATTTGGTAATCATCTAAGTTGTTATTTTCATAAAATCTTTGATCATTTTTTAATTCATCTTTATCATTAGAAGAACAAGAAATTAAAAAAAATGATAATAGGATAAGAATCGAATTTTTCACAGATGAATTATAGCCTTAGAAAAAAAAATAAAATAGTCAAATATATAGTCATCCACTACACAGGGATGAAAAATCTAAAATTAGCTTATAAAAAATTATCAGATAAGAATTCAAATGTAAGTGCTCACTATTTAATATCCCGAAATGGAATTATTTTTAATTTATTATGCCCTAAATATAAAGCTTGGCACGCTGGAAAATCTAAATGGAGAAACGATACAAATATCAATGAATATTCAATTGGTATTGAACTTGAAAATAAAGGACATGTTTTTGGTTACTCAAATTTTTCAAAAAAACAATACAAGTTATTAAGAAATTTAATTTTTTTTTTGAAATCAAATTTCAATATTTTAGATAAAAATATTATCTTTCACTCAGATATATCTCCAAATAGAAAAAGTGATCCTGGAGAGAAGTTTTTTATAAATAAAATTGGAATTCAGAGATTTAAAAAAAAAAGAATAAGGAATAATTATAGTATAGATGAAATGTTAATTTTATATGGCTTTCACATTTCATATATTAGAAAATATAAAAAATTTTGTATAGAAGCCGTTAAAAGATCTTTAAATTATGAAAAAATTAATTCATCTCAATCAAAAAAATTTTCTAAGGATTTTAGTAATTTATTATTTAAATAAATTATGTATATTACACACGGGTAGCGTGCAGTCGCTTTGTTTTACAAAGAGGAAAGTCTGAGCTCGTGTAGAAAGTGATAACGGATAACATCCGTCGAGGGTAACCTTAGGGAAAGTGCAGCAGAAACAAACCGCCGCAAGGTAAGGGTGAAAAGGTGAGGTAAGAGCTTACCGGATATGTAAATAGTATCGCAATATGCAAACCCTATCACGAGTAAGATCTAATAGAGGTTAAAACTTTTTCTACAGTTGACCTGGGTTGATCGCTAGATTTAATTAGTAATAGTTAAACTAGATAAATGACTGCAGTTTTTTTAAACACAGAACTCAGCTTATAGCTACCCTATACTATTGCCTATTTTATAAAAATCCCATATAATCCCATAAAATACCATGCTTATGTTTTTATCCTCTTTTTATGGAATTATTGACTCTAAAAATAGAGTTGCTATCCCATCTTCATTTAGATCAACAATAAAAAACTCAAAAGAAAAAACATTTATATTTAAAAGTTTAAAGTATGAATGTCTTGAGGTGCACTTATCCTCTAAGATTAATTCTTTAGTTAAAAGTTTTGATGAAAAAGATTTTTTTTCAAAAAAAAATGATCATTTTAAAACTGCAATACTCTCTGACTTGGAAGAAATAACCATAGATAAGGAGGGAAGATTTATAGTAAAAGAAAAACTTCAAAAATTTTCAAAAATATCAAAAGAAATAATATTTATAGGAAAAGGAAATCATTTTGAAATTTGGGAAAAAAAATTAGGAGATACTCACAAAAAAATATCAAGAGCAAAATTTAAATGATAAATAACCAACATATACCTATAATGGAAAATGAAATTTTATCGTTTATCGATGGTAAGAGAAATTTATCAATTTTAGATTGCACATTTGGTGGTGGTGGACATTCAAAAAGATTCTTAGAAAGTGGGCACTTCGTTACTGCTATTGATCAAGATGATAGCTCTTTAATTATTGCTAAAGAATTAAAAAAAAAATATTCAAATATAATTTTTTACAAATCAAATTTCAAAAATCTGGACTCATTAGACCTAACTATTAAGAAGTTTAACCTTATATTATTAGATTTAGGTTACTCATCAAATCAATTAGAAGATAGTAAAATTGGTTTATCATTTAAAATAGACTCTAATTTAAATATGAATTATCTCGGTGGTGAATTAAATGCACATAGAATAATCAATTATTACGATAAAGAAGAACTTCAAAGAATTTTTAATGTATATGGTGAAATAAATCAGGCTGCAAAATTAGCTAATTATATCGTAAAACAAAGATCTCAAAAAAAGATAAATACAAACTTTGAATTTGTAGAGTTACTAAGAAAAAGTGGTGTTAACTTTAGATCAAAAAAAATTCATTTTGCAACACAGGCTTTTCAAGCCTTAAGGATAGAGTCAAATAGTGAGTTAGATAATTTAATAACATTTTTGAAAAAAGTTCATGATTATTTAGAAATAAATGCATATTTAGCAATTATTTCATTTCACAGCTTAGAGGACAGAATAGTCAAGAACTACTTTAGAGATAATAAAATTAAAAAAAATAAGAATTTTCAAAATAATAAAAATTGGGGATACGAGATCCTCACTAAAAAACCATTAATAGCAACAAAACTTGAACTATTAAAAAATAGAAGGGCAAGGTCTGCAAAATTGAGAGTAGGGAGATTCATAAATTGACAAATCATATTTCAAAATTTTTTTTGTTATTTATATTTATTATTTTATTTTTAAGTTTCAAAAACCAAATCAAAATACTTGAAAACAAACTTTCAAATTTAAAAACTAATTATTTTAAAGATCATCAAACTTACATTAATAAAGAAATACTTCTATCAAAGCAAATAAATCAATTACAAATTAATAAATTAAATAATTATGATTTTGTTAAAAATAAAAAAATTATTAAATTTGATAGAAATGAGTTTGATGGCTTTACAATAATAAAGGTCAATTATGTACAATCTGAGTAATGAAACAGACTATAAAATACTTTCTAAAACAAAAAATTATTACAATTTTTTTATTTTAACTATTCTATCACTTTTTATTGCTGTTTTTACAAGATTAATATTTTTAAGTTTTGATAACGGTAATATTTCTAAACCTAATGAAAGGGATATAAATTTTAAAGCTTTACCAACTATCTACGACTTAAATAAAAATATTTTAGCTTACTCTGATTACAATTATTCAATAAAAAATATCAAAAACAAAGTTAAGTATTTAAAAAGAAATATCCCGCTAAAAGATATTTTAGAGCCAATTTATGATGGCAATCCTTATATTAAATTTGAAAAAATTCTCACTAGAAAATACCCACATAGTGTAATCACAAATAATATGATAGGACACACAAATATTGATCATAAAGGTGTATCTTTAATTGAGAAATATTTAGATCAAAAAAATAACGATATTGATTTGTCTTTGAATATTCAGATACAAAAGAAAATATATGACTCCTTATTTAAGGATACAATAATTTTAAATCCAGATTTTTCTATGAATGTTTTAGTTGATTTAAGCAGAGAAGAAATTGTTAGTAACGTTTTTTTAGATAACAGAAATGTTGAAGATAGGTTCGATCAAACCTTATTACCATTGAAAGATCTCAAATTTGATTTTGGATCTGTTTTTAAGACATTTACTATTTTTTCTGCCTTAAAGAACAACAAAATTGACATTAATGAATACTTTGATGTCGATCAACCAGTATACATTGGTAGTAAAATAATCAATGACTTTCCGAGAAATAGTGAAATACCTATGCAAGTGGGAGATATTTTAAAAAAATCATCTAATAGGGGAGCTATTTTAATTAGGAGAAATTTGGACTGTCAAAGTGAGTTTAAGACTGACTTAGATCAAATAGGTCTTTTAAATTCTACTCATATTGGTTTTGAAATGATCTCTGTTGAACCTACAGTAAATAATTTTAGAGGTAGCTATTGTGATAACATTCCTTTTGGTTATGGATTATCTGTTTCTCCAATACAATTAATCAATGCTTATGGAAAAATAATAACAGGTAGAGAAAATTTTAATGCAACATTTGAAAAAAAAGAAAAACAAAATGAAAATAAATATAACAAAATATCAAATACTGTTAATAAACTATTATTTTATGCGAATGAGTCTAATAATGAGTTATACAAAAACTTTTTAGTTGCAGGTAAAACAGGAACTGCAGATCAAATTATCTCGGACGACAAAAAATTTCAAAATGTTACATATATAAGTTTTTTTCCATACAACAATCCAAAATATTTAAATTTAACATTTATGCAAAATCCTAAAGAGTCATATGGAAAATATATGACTGCTGGAAATACAGTCAAACCTACTTTTTATAATCTTTTGAAAGAGATATACATATATCTGGACCTATCTATAATTAACACTAAAACCACAGACATTTAATGAAATTAACTGATTTAAAAAAAAAAGGTTTTAAAATTGTTACTAATTGGCAAGAATGCAATAAAAAATCTATTTTCCTATTTGAGAATAATGATTATCCAAAATTTATAAAATATAAAAAATTAGCCATAAAAAAAAATGTAAATTTGTTATCTGCAATAATAAATTTAAGGGGAATATTGAAAAAAATTCAATCAATTTTTTCTTTTATAAAAATAAAAAAGATTTAGAGAACATAGCTAAAATATTTTATAATTTAAATGATCTTAACTTGATTTTTGTAACAGGCACTAATGGCAAAACTTCTATTGCCTATGGTGCAAATAAATTATTTAATATAAATGGTATCAAATCTTGTTATATAGGTACTTTAGGTTTTTTTATTAATTCAAAAAAGGTCAAAGAATTAAAAAATACAACACCCTCATATTTTGAGATACTTAATCTACTTCAAATAGCAAATAATAAGCATATAAAATTTGTTTTTATAGAAGTTTCTAGTATTGGATACAGTGAGGGAAGAATTGGAAATTTAAAGTATAAATATTGTATCTTAACAAATTTAAAGTCAGATCATCTTGATTATCACAAAAATATTAATAATTATCATTTATCTAAAGTAAATCTTATTAAAGGCCATAAACTGAAGAACTCAATTTTATTTTTACAAGATAATAGCTTAAAGAATAAATTCAAAAGCTTTGGTAAAAACTTACTTTCCCAGGATTCATTTTTATCTAAAAATAAAATATCTATAACTAATAAAAGTTTTAAAGAATATTTTATAACTTTAAAAGATAGGACCTATAAAATAAACTCATTTAATGATTTCATGCTCAAAAATATCATAACTATATTGATGGCATATAGAACAATAATAAAAAAATTTCCTATAAACATAAATAAAACGTTATTTCCACCTGGTAGATCTGAAATCATTTACAATAAAAATAATAAAGTAATAATTATCGATTATGCACATTCAAAGGATGCTTATGAAAATCTACTTAATAAACTTCATCTATTTAACCAAAGTATAATTATTATTTATGGTTGTGGTGGAGACAGAGATAAAACTAAAAGACCACAAATTGCCAAAGTAGTCTCAAAGTATACTAACTTACAAATAATAACGGATGACAATCCTAGAAATGAAGATCCTGCTGAAATAAGAAAAACTCTTATTAAACACTCATCTAATTCAATTGAAATACCTAATAGAAGAAAAGCTATAAAATTTGGAATAAGTTATATAAACAAAAATAGTGGTATTTTAATTATTGCTGGAAAGGGCCATGAAGAATCACAAACATACAAAAATAAAAGTTATTCATTTAGTGATAAAGTAATTTCATCTAACTATGCTAAAAATTTATAAAATCATTTATGACTTAAAATCAAAATATAAATCCAAAATAGTTTTTGATACTAGACTTTTAAAAAAAAATGACATTTTTATTGGATTAAAAACAAAATATAATGATGGAAACCTATACTATCATGATGCAATAAAAAAAAAAGCATCTTTGGTAATTGTAAATATAAAGTCTGACCACCCTAAATTATTATATGTAAAAGACTCCCATTTATTTATAAAGAATTTTTGTAAATTCATAATAAACACATACAAAGGAAAGATTGTTGCTGTGACTGGTTCTGTTGGTAAAACGACATTCAAAGAGAATATTTTTCATATATTAAATAATAATAATATTAACACTTATAGGTCTTATAAAAATTATAATAATATCCAAGGTCTACAATTTTCTATTATGAATATGAATTTAAAATCTAAATATTCTATTTTCGAATTGGGAATCAATAACCCAAACGAAATGAATAAATTAGTTAAAACTTTACAACCACACTATTGTTTAATAACAGGTATTGAAAATTCTCATATTGGTAATTTTAAAAATTTTAATCATCTAATAGATAACAAATTAAAAATATTTTACTCAAAAAGGCTTATTTATGGGTTAGTCAATTATAGTCATGATCCTAAATACATTAAAAGTAAACTTAATTTTAAAGTAGATCTCATAAATGTTGATAATTTGCAAAGAAGTATTACGTCTAATAAAAAAAAATATATTGTTAATTTCATTTATAAAAAAAGAAAATATTATATTGAATCCTATAAAGGAGAATTTTATATAAATATAGCTATTATCTCTTTTTTATTTATTAAAAAATTTATAAACACAATTAAATTTAAAACTTCATTTTATGATGAGTCAATTATCGAGTCTAGAGGTAAAAAAGTTTTAACTTTTATTGGAAATAAAAAAATTGCTTTCTATGATCATAGCTACAACGCAAATCCATATTCACTTAACAAACAAATATTAATATTTAATAAAAAAAATATAAAACAAAAAGTCTTTATTTTGGGGGCAATGAAAGAATTAGGGACTCAGTCAGATTTTTTTCATATTAAAATTATTGAATTGGTGAATGATTTAAATTTAAAGAAAATAATTTTTATAGGAGATGAATTCTACAAGTTTAAAAAAAAATTTGATA
>ENA-OSEY01001521-OSEY01001521.1-marine-metagenome-genome-assembly--contig:-NODE-1521-length-15919-cov-10.774902_pt1 | contig 15919 bp, 18 predicted proteins | sample MGYA00248465_ERZ534230 | MGnify/ENA primary metagenome ERZ534230 (study PRJEB26409, sample SAMN06344110) | marine metagenome | isolation source: Sea water from surface | place: Atlantic Ocean:Southern...
AAAAGGAAGAGAAAATGACGTAGCTTCTGTTGACGGAATGTTAGAACCTGATGTTTTAGTTGAAAAAATTCAAGAGGGCATAGATAAGAAACAATTTTTAATTTTACCGCACCCAGAAGTTCAAAATTATATTGATAAAAAATCATCTAACTATGACAAATGGATAAGTGGCATGGCAAGACTTAAACAAAAAATTGAGGATAATAAGTGAAATTAGAAAAAATTGATCATGTTGTAATTACGGTCAAAGATTTAAATAAAACAATAGATTTTTATACAAATATATTAGGAATGAAGTTAGAAGAATTTTCTTCATCATTAGATAATAATCAGATTAGATACGCAGTGAGTTTTGGTTCTCAAAAAATTAATATTCATGAAGAAAAAAAGCCTATTAAACCTAATGCATTAAATCCATCCTCGGGATCAATGGATATCTGTTTTATTTCCAAAAATAAGATTAATGACTGGGTTCATCACCTAGTAAAAAAAGGAATTAATATTGAAATTGGACCTGAGAAAAAAACTGGTGCTTTAGGTCCCATTTTATCTATATATATCAGAGATCCAGATTTTAATTTAATTGAAATATCTAACCAATTGTAATTTTAGATTGATTTCATAATAGCATCGCCACATTCATTAGTTTTAGCACTTCCACCTAAATCTTTGGTTCTATTTTCTTGTTTTGATATTGTTGATTCAATTGTCTTGATGATATGATCATGTGCTTCTTTGTATCCAAAATGGTCTAGCATCATGGCACCAGCCCAAATTTGTCCAATAGGATTTGCAATATTTTGTCCGGCAATGTCAGGTGCGGATCCATGAACTGGTTCAAATAAAGATGGAAAATCTTTTTCTGGATTAATATTTCCTGAAGGAGCAACACCTATAGTGCCAGTGCATGCGGGTCCTAAGTCAGATAAAATATCTCCAAACAGATTTGATCCTACAACAACATTAAACTTTTCTGGATTTAAAACGAAATGAGCACATAAAATGTCAATATGATATTTATCAAATTTAACTTCAGGAAAATTTTTTGATATTTCTTCAACTCTCTCATCCCAGTAAGGCATTGTAATTGAAATACCGTTAGATTTTGTGGCTGAAGTTAAATGTTTTCTTTTTGTTTGCTTTGCTAGGTTAAAAGCAAATTTTAAAACTCTATCCACTCCAATTTTCGTCATTATAGTTTCTTGGACAACAAATTCTCTTTCAGTGTTAGGAAACATTTTTCCGCCAATAGATGAGTATTCTCCTTCAGTATTTTCTCTAACAATATAGAAATCAATATCGCCTGGATTTTTATTAGCTAATGGAGAGGGAACCCCAGGCATTAATTTGACAGGTCTTAAGTTAACATATTGATCAAATTCTCTTCTAAACTTCAGAAGTGACCCCCATAAAGAAACATGATCTGGGATTTTATCTGGCCAACCTACAGCTCCAAAAAAAATAGCATCATGATTTGAAATTTTTTCCTTCCAATCATTAGGCATCATTTGTCCATGCTTTTCATAATAATCATAGGAACTAAAATCAAATTCTTCAAAATTTAAATTAATATCAAATTTTTCAGATACTTTTTTAAGAACTTTTATACCTTCAGGCATAACTTCTTTTCCAATTCCATCACCTGCGATGACGGCAATATTAAATCTATTTTTCATTATAAATATCCATTTCTATTATTATTCAACCCATGGAGCTTGGGTCATCAATTTATTTTCCTGATTTAAGACTAAAGGTCTAAATTTAGCGGCAAATTTAATAAAATCTTCATCTGAAAAAATCTGTTTCCATAATCTTCTTCTCTCATTATCATCCTCAAATTTCCAAATGTGGATAATTTGGTTTAAAGCACCAATGTCTCCAAGATAATAATTTACTAAGTTTTTTTTAAACTTATTAATCCAAGGAGTTCCTAATTCTTTATATATTTCAGATGCTTCTTGGATTTTTCCTACAAAAAGAGTATATGTTCTTAGCTCATAGATTGCCATTTTATCCTCTATAATTTAGTTAATTTGAACTTGTAATGAGTCGTAAATAAGATAATTTATTAATATCAATTAAGCAACGAGAAACATATGGATATTTTAGAAATTAAGGATCTTGAAAAATTAGCCAAAAAAAGAGTTCCAAAAATGTTTTTTGATTATGTTAACTCAGGCTCATGGACAGAAACAACATACAATGAAAATGTAAGCGACTATTCTAAAATTAAACTTAGGCAAAGAGTTGCTGTTGATATGACTAATAGAAAATTAAATACAAAATTAGTTGATCAAGATGTTTCAATGCCAGTAGCAATTGCTCCAACAGGCTTAACAGGTATGCAGAGAGCTGACGGAGAAATTTTAGCAGCTCAAGCATGTGAAGAATTTGGTATACCCTACACTTTATCAACTATGAGCGTATGTTCTATTGAAGAAGTTGCTAAGCATACAAAAAAACCTTTTTGGTTTCAGCTTTATGTAATGAGAGATAAAAAGTTTATGGAAAGATTGATAGAAAGAGCTGATAAAGCTGGATGTAGTGCATTAGTTTTAACTCTAGATCTACAAATTCTAGGACAGAGGCATAAAGACATACGAAATGGATTGTCTACACCACCTAAATTTACTCCAAAGCATATCTATCAAATGGTCACTAGACCAAAATGGTGTTTTGAAATGTTGCAAACAAAAAATAGATCATTTGGCAATATAGTTGGACATGTTGATGGAGTTTCAGATTTGAGATCTTTAGGCTCTTGGACTTCTGAACAATTTGACCCTAAACTAGATTGGAATGAAATTGAATGGATCAGAAAAAAATGGAAGAAAAAGCTTATACTCAAAGGTATATTAGACAGTGAAGATGCTATAATTGCATCTAAAACAGGTGCAGATGCTATAATTGTTTCAAATCACGGTGGTCGTCAACTTGACGGTGCTCCTTCATCAATCAAAGTTTTACCTGAAATAGTTGATGCAGTTGGAAGAAAAATTGAAATTCATATTGATGGTGGTATTAGATCTGGACAAGATGTTGTCAAAGCTTTGTGTTTAGGAGCAAAAGGGGTTTATATAGGAAGAGCATTTCTTTATGGCTTAGGAGCTATGGGGAAAAAAGGTGTTTCCAAATCATTAGACATAATTAAAAATGAACTTGATAAGACTATGGCTTTTTGTGGGAGAAAAAACGTGGAAGATTTAGATAAATCAAATCTATATGTAGAAAAACCTTATAGCAATTATTAATTGATCTGAATTATTTTTTTAATCGCTTTACTAGCTTCATTTATGCAATCAATTGATGTAGGTAAGCTTACTATATTACTTACAAAAGCATGCATCTGTCCTTCATAAACTTTATAATATACTTCGTTTTCAAAAGATTTTAGTCTTTTCATAAGAGCGTATCCTTCATCAACAAGCGGGTCTAATCCTGCTCCATAAATATAAGTAATGGGCATTCCATAAAAATCTGAGTAGAGTAAAGGTGATATTTTCCAATTAGTAATTTCATCATTTTTATTCAAATAATGATCAGCAAAATAATCTAAAGTTGATTTTTTAACAATTAGTCCGTCTAAATTTATGCTCATAGATGGTCTTGACATTGTAAAGTCAATCCATGGATAAAAAAGTATTTGTCCAATAATTTTAGGGAGTTTTTTTTCTTTTGAAAGAATTGCTACAATTAATGCTAAATTTCCTCCAGCACTATCACCACAAACTACAACTTTTTTTTTATCAAATTTAATTTTTTTATTGTTTTCAAAAATATAATTCACAGCATTTATTGAATCTTCTAAAGAACATGGAAATTTATATTCTGGTGCTAAAGAATAATCTACAGCAATTAATTTACATTCAGATTTTTTAGTTAGATGTCTGCATAGTAAATCATGACTATCAAGATCACCCATTACAAAACCACCACCATGAAAAAAAATAATTAAAGGTTGATTATCATCATCATTTTTATTTGAATATATTCTGAGCTTAAGTTCTCTACTTTCACTTTTTATTGTAATTTCATTTATATGATTAATTTGGACTTGATGTTCAGAAGGAACTGCAGCCATGGAAGCCCTCATTTCTCTCAATTCTATTGGCGTAAGATTCTCGACTTCAGGGACATTGTTTTCAAGCCTTAATTTAATAAACTGTTTTGTATCATTATCTACTTTCATCATGTTAATAATAGAGAAATATTTGAAAATTTATATATAAAAAAAAGTTAGACAAGGCTAAAAATATTAGTTTATTGACTTTTTGTAAGCTTTAGCCAATATAAGTATTATGTCAATCTCTAATCCAAGATATAATGAGTTAACGCAACCAATTTTAATTAAATATCAGTTAATAGCTACTTATATTTTATTATCATTTTGCATACTTGGTTATTTCAATTTAGATAATGAGGTTCTAAATATCATTCAAAGTTCTGTAGCTGATGCTTACATAGCAGTTTCAAGTTTTGTGGCAGGTACTTTGTTAATATTCTATTCATTAGAAAAGTTTCTCAATTTTGATATTGGAGTGTTTTTAAAAAAACATCCTAAATTAGAAATTGTAGGTTGTTCATTTCTTGGTGCTTTGCCAGGTTGTGGTGGAGCCATTATAGTAATGACACAATATACAAGAGGAAAAATATCTTTTGGATCTGTTGTAGCCACTCTAACAGCAACAATGGGTGATGCAGCATTTCTTCTCATTGCAAAAAAACCATTAATTGGATTATTTGTTCTTTTAACTGGTTTCTTTGTTGGTATTGTTTCAGGCATTTTAGTAAATCTATTACATGGTAAATTTTTTCTTAAATTAACGGGATGCCAAGTTATTAAAAGATATGCATCAACTTCAAAAAAATATAAGCAATCCAAGAATTTAGAAAACCTATGGTTGTTTTTTATGTTGCCAGGTATTTTAATTGGTATTTTAAGCGCTTTTCAGATTGATCTTAATTCTGTTTTTACAAATCGTTTTGTAAAAGATCCTGTTTCACTCTTTGGGTTTGTTGCTGGTTCTCTATGTTTTTTTATGTGGTTATTACCTCTTTTGCACGGATATAAAATCCACATATCAGATAACAATGATACTGTAAAATATAGAACTATTAGTGATACCAACTTTGTAACTGGTTGGGTTATTTTGGCTTTTTTGGCATTTGAATTAAGTGTTCATTTTTCAAATATTGATCTTTCAATTATTTTTAATACTTATTTATATTTTGTACCTTTAATCTCAATTTTGATTGGGCTTCTTCCCGGATGTGGACCTCAAATTTTAGTTACGACAATGTATTTAAGTGGTGTTATTCCATTATCTGCTCAATTAGGTAACGCTATTTCTAATGATGGAGATGCTTTATTTCCAGCAATTGCTATACATCCAAAAGCTGCATTAATTGCTACACTTTATTCTTCTATACCAGCTTTTATAATTAGTTATTTATATTTGTTTATATTTGAGGCTAATATTTTTTGGTTTTAAAAATAATATATAAATAATTTTTTGTTTATTCAAAATGTTGTTAATATTACCAAATGAATAGTGACAAATATATCTCAGATTATAAACCAGCACCAATTGCCAGTAATGAAAACCAAAGATTGGAAGCTGTAAAAAGAACAGGCGCCATGTATTTGGATCAGGATGAACTTTATGATGTATATTGTTATTTAGCAAAAGAGATTACAGGATGTCCAGTAAGTTGGACTGGCCTAATTGATAGCGAAAATCAATATTGCTTAGCAAGTGATGGATTTCCTGAAGACACATCAAAAAAAATACCAAGAAAACAAACTTTTTGCCAATATGCTCTTGATAAAACAGAGCCTTTAATAATACAAAATATGGAAACTGATTTAACCTTTAAAAATCATCCATTAGTTAAAGAAGGGATCGTTAAATTTTATGCGGCCTTTCCAATAGTAACATCCGATGGTTATACTTTAGGAACGCTATGTGTAAGTGGTGATAAAGAGGTCGAACTAACTAAAAACCAAATTAAATCACTTAAAAGTTTGTCTAGAAAAATGGCTTATCAATTAGAAATACAAGAAAATTTTAGAAATAAAAGTGCTGAAAATTTAATTCAAATTATAGATAAAATTTCACAGCATGTAGAAAATTTAAATATCACTCATTTAAAAACAATTTTAAAATTTTTTTCAGATCAAACTATTGATAATATTGAAAAAAACTATTTGTCAAAAATTAAAGTAATAAAAGAATCTGCTGAGGAATTTGAAATTACAGATTTTGGTAATAAATTAAAAAGTGAACTATCTCTAGATAAGGGTATATTAAAGAGAGTAAAAAATTTATCAAACAATGAAAACGATTTAGATAATTTATTTAACGAAATTAGGAATAATTAATGTTTGGGAAAATCTTAAATTTTAGATTTCCATCAGTTAGTGAGGCAAAGCTAGCAGCTTCATTTTGTTCTGAAAAGTTTGGTTCAAAAATATCTGATTATAATATCATTGGTCTTAACATATTTATCAGTCAGTTAGGAGATCTTAATGTTTCAATTAAATTTGAAAACTCAAATGCGCTTAATAAATTCGAAACTAACTATGAAGAGATAATCTCAGATTTAAAAAAGAGTTTAGCTTTTAAAGAAAATAATTTTGTTGGTGTTTGTGCATATACGTATGAAAAAGAAGCAACTCTTACAGAGAATTAGTAATGATTGAAGCTAAAGAAAATTTTAATAATACATGGCCATTTAATCCTAATTTTTTTTCCGGCAATGGTTTTAAACAACATTATGTGGACGAAGGTAAAGAAAATAATAAAGTAATTTTATGCCTCCATGGTGAACCAACATGGGGATATATATATAGACATTTTATTAAAGAATTATCAAAAAATTTTAGAGTAGTAGTTCCAGATTTAATGGGCTTTGGAAAATCTGAAACACCAAAGAATAAAGAATATTCTCTAAAGACACATGTTGAAAATTTAGAAAATTTAGTAAACTACTTAGAATTAAAAAACATATATTTTGTTGGGCAAGATTGGGGTGGTCCAATTTTAGGAGCATATACATTACGTAATTTAACAAACACTAAAGGTATGTTTTTAATAAATACAATTTTTGGATATAGTAGAACTGAAAAACCTAAAGAATTAACCCCATGGTTTAAATGGATAAAGAAAAATGAAGAAAATGGTACTTTAGATGGAATATTAGGAGAATTGAATACAACAGTTTTATCAATAATGAAATTATTGAATTTTACAAATAGCTCTATAATTGATGATAATTGGATAAAAGCATATGCTTCACCATTTCCAAATAGGGATAGTTGTTTAGGAGCAATCAATTTTCCACTTGATGTTTTGCATGGAAGAATGGTTCCATTTATAATTGATTGCTTGAAAAATGGAGATATGAAATCTTTTTTAGATATTCCTTCTGAATTAGTCTATGGAATGAAAGATAGAGCAATTGACCCAGATTACGCTATAAAAGATTTTAAAGCTTTATATCCTAATTCTAAAGTAACCAAATTAGAAAATGCTGGGCATTTTTCTCAAGAAGATGAACCATATAAAATTATTGAATTAATAAAGGAGTTTGTGAGTAATAATTAATGAACACAGATTTTGTTTTTAAAATTCTAGAGCACAAAGAATGGTTTAATAATGAAGAAGAATATAAAGGGTCTTTAATTGATTTAAAAGATGGTTTTATACATCTTTCTTCAGTGAACCAGATATATGAAACATGCAAGAAACATTTTTTTGGAAGAGAAAATTTAATTGTAATTTATTTTAAAATTAAAGATTTGGGAAATAACTTAAAGTGGGAAAAATCAAGAAATAATGATTTATTTCCACATTATTATGGAAATTTAAAAAAAGAATTAATGATAGGATTTTTTGAGCTAAGAAGAATTGCTGATGGCAGCCATGAATTTCCTAAAGACTTTATCACTGGCAAATTTTTTAATAAATGATTGTCTTGCATTTTTACCTAATTGATTTCTTTTAGTTTGATTATTAATTGCTTCAAAAATTACATTTTCTAATTCTTTTTCGTTAAGTGTGTTCACATTCCAACCTGTTTCATTGTTTATAACAGCATCTAAAACACCACCATCTACTCCAGATATTGAAGGCACTGAAAATTTCGCAGCTTCGATATAAGATATTCCAAAACCTTCAATAGAATTTTCAACTTTATAAGATGGCATAATAAACAAATCCGAATTCATTAAAATTTTTTCTTTTGATTTTTCATTAACAAAATTCTTGATTTTTATATATTTATTCAATTTGTAATAGTTAATTTGTTCTTGTAATTTTTTTTTCAAATAACCATCGCCATAAATTGACCATATAAAGTTTTTAATCAATTTTTTTTTTATTAAGTATTTAAAAGCCTTTATTACAGGTAAAAAGCCTTTCCTCTCTTCTAATCTTGAAATAGTTGTAAGTATAAGGCCTTTTTTATTAGATGATTTTTTTTGAATTTTAATTTTATCATTTTCTATTTCATATGTTGGAGGTATTACATGAATTTTAGTTTCAGGAAAATTACAAATATTTAAAAAAATATTTTTTGTATAATTTGAAGAAGAAATAACAATACTTACCTTTTTTAATAATTTATTGATTTTCTTTTTTTTTGACTTGGACAAATATTCTTGACCGTGAGCAAGCATTACAACTTTGTTATTTGTATTTGGTATAGCGTTTAGAGATTTCCAACTATCACAGATAATGATGTCATCTTTTTTTAAGATTTTTTTTAATTTAATTTTTTTTATTAATGGCCTAAGAAATTTTGGAAATTTAGAAAAATTAAACTTAATTTTATAACTTCTTATTGGATGAGATTCTGGTATATTATGATCTGGTAAAACAAAGGTTGCAATTGTTTTTGAAAAATTCTTTGCTAATGCTGACATAACACTTTGCATTCCTCCAAAACGAGGAGGAAAAGTTTGCGTAACAATTATAACTCTCATTTTTTTGATTATATTCAAATATTTTGTGTAGTATATTATTATTAAATTTAAGAAGGTTAGAATATGTATAAATTAACTTATAGTCCAGCCTCTCCTTATGTAAGGAAAGTTAGATTAGCAGGCTATCTTTCTGGTCTAAATGATCAAATAGAATTATTAAATCCAGATCATGAAACTCATATTAAAATGAAATTAAACAATCCATTGGGAAAGATACCAGTTTTAATGACCCCAAACAATCAGTATGTTTTTGATAGTCGTGTAATTGTTGAATTATTAAATGATACTTCAGGTAAGTTATATCCTAATGATGATAATAAAAAAATAATTTTAACTAATGCTGCTCTTACTGAAGGTCTTGTTGATGCATCTCTTCTTTACGTTTATTCAATTAGATATGCAGGAGATCAGAAACCATCAGAAGTTTGGCAAAAGCTTCAATTAACTAAGATTGAAAACACTATAGATTATTTGGATAAAAATGTTTCGAATGATTTTAATCCGTCTAAAGTTTATATATCGCATATTGGTTTAATTGTTGCGCTCGATTACTTAAATTTTAGAAAAATTTATGATTGGGAAATGAAAACAAAAAACTTAGATGCATGGCATAAACAAGTTAGTGCTTCTATGCCTGGTTATAAAGAAACCTATCCAAAAGATCCTTCTTAATTTGGTAGAACAAGCACGGCCCTAAAATCATTAACATTGGTCAATGTTGGTCCGGTATAAATTAGATCTTTAGTTTTTTCAAAAAAACTAAATGCGTCATTATTATTTATATATTTTTTAATGTCTAAATTAAGTTTTTTAGATTTTAAAAATGTTTCATAAGAAAAAAAAGCACCTGCATTATCTTCACTTCCATCTATTCCATCCGTATCTATTGAAAGTCCTAGTATATTTTTATTTCCTTTTAAAGTATTAACCATAGACAGGGCAAACTCTGAATTTCTTCCACCTTTCCCTAGACCATTTACCTTTACTGTAGTTTCACCACCAGAAAGGAGTAATATAGGTTTTTCTAAGGAAATATTTTTATAGCGTTTTTCTTTTTTTATTTTAAGCGCAAGATTTGCCATTCGTTCACCTTCCTTTGAAGCATCACCCTCTAGTTTATCAGAGAGGATAATAGGTAAAAAACCTATTTTTTTTGCTAAATTTGATGCTGCTTTAAGTGCTTTCATTGGAGATGCTATTAAATGAAAATTTTCGTTTATACCCTTGGGCAGGAGATTAGTTTTTATGATAGATAAAATTTCTTTTGAAATTTCTATTTGATAATTATCTAAAATTTCAAATAACTTGTTAGGGTCATTATTAGAATATATTGTTGGCCCAGATCCAATAAAACTTGGATCGTCTCCAGGAATATCAGAAATTCCATAAGTAATACAATTAGATGGTTTTATTAATTCTAATAATCTTCCTCCTTTAACTGCAGAAATAGATTGTCTAACAATATTCATTTCATCAATAGATGCTCCAGATTTTAAAAGTTCATTATTAATTTTTTGTTTCTCATCAAAATTTATTCCATCAAGAGGAGAGCATAATAAAGCAGATGCTCCACCTGAGATAAGGAAAATGACTAAATCATCTTTAGATGTGTTTTTTGCAATTTGTATTATTTTTTTTGTAGCATTATAGCCATTTAAATCAGGGATTGGGTGTGATGCTTCCACTACTTTAATTTTTTTTGTTTTAACAAAATGGTCATATCTAGTTACAACAAAACCCTCTAATTCAAATGGACATTCATCTTCAAAAGCTTTTGCCATACTTCCTGCTGCTTTACCAGCGCCTAAGACATAAATATTACCTTTTGGCTTTTCTAATAATTTTGGAAATTTATTATCGGGTTTAGATGAGTTGATTGCCTCTTTCATAATAAGAAATAATTGTTGTTTATTATTTTTAATCATAAAAAAATTGTATTAACCTTGAACTGATTTATTATTTTAATTTAATCGTAGTAAGGGGAATTTATATGTCAATTATTGAAGGACAAAAGATTAATAATACTTTTTTTATTTCTATAAATAATCCTAAATCAAAAAACTCGATGGTTCTTGGCTTTCACCCCCAGTTACAAAGCAAAATTGATGAAGCTGAAAATTCAAAAGATATAAATTCTATAATAATTTTTGGTGAAGGTGGGTTCTTTTGTGCTGGAGGAGATCTTAATAGTCTAAAAACCAGAAGAGATATGACAGTACCTGAGAGATTAGAAACTCTTGAACAATTAAACGGAACAATAAAAAAAATTAAAGAGTGTTCCAAACCTACAATTGCAGCAGTTGAAGGTGGGGCAGCAGGTGCAGGTGTTTCTCTTGCAATGGCATGTGACTTTTTGATTATGTCAGATAAGAGTTTTTTATCTCTTGCTTATGTAAAAATTGGGCTCACTCCAGATGGTGGGGTTACAAAACTTTTAGCTGAAGTTTTGCCAAAACAAATTTTGTCAGAAATGGCACTAATTGGAGATCGAATTTTTGCAAAAAAATTATTTGATCTAGGTTTTTTAAATTTAATTTCAGATGCAGGTGAAGTTAAATCAGATGCTTTAAAGTTTTCTGAAAAATTTAAAAACTTACCTCAAAATGCAATGTTTAGAATAAAAACATTAATTCATCATTCTTATGATAATAATTTTGACGAACAAATGAAATTAGAAGCGAATTTAATGGCAGATTCTCAAGGAGATAAAGAAAGCATGGAGGGTATAGATGCTTTTCTAGAAAAAAGAGATCCTAATTTTTCAAAATTCAGATCATAAATTTGGCATTTTATTTGCTCTAGTTATGAATGGTATTAATAAAAAATCTATTTTTCATTCTAATATTACTATTTTCTAAATCTGCCTTTTCAAAACTAAATTATTCTGACACTTGTCAAAAAGAGATAAATATTATTGAAAAGCAAATTGATATTCCAAAAGGTTTATTAACCGCAATTGGAAAAACCGAATCTGGAAGATTTAAAAATGATAAGACTGTTGTGATTTGGCCTTGGACAATAAATACAGGTAAAAAAAGTTTATTTTTTGATAATAAAATACAAATGAAAAACTTTGTTATAAATGAAATAAAAAAAGAAAACTATAATTTAGATGTTGGCTGTATGCAGATAAATTTAAAATGGCATGGATCAAAATTTAAAAATATATTGGATGTATTGGACCCAATGGTAAATGTTTCTTACGCAACTTCATTTTTATATGAATTGCATTCTAATTTTGGCAATTGGGATGAGGCTATAAAAAGATATCATTCATCTAAATCCAAAAAAAATATAAAATATCATCAAAAAGTTTTAGCAAACTGGAATTCAAACATTATAAAATACAAAGAAGTTAAGGTTGCTAAGCTAGACAATTTAGAAAGCCATATTAAAAACTTTCAACCTAGATTGTATGATAACATAAAAAAAATTATGTACTTTCGAAATATTTTTATGCAACAATCTGAGAATTAAACTTATAATTAATTCAAAATCAGAAATGGTGTTAATATGGATGTATATAATTCTCTAATTTCAAGAAGATCAGTAAGGCGTTTTCTTTCAAAAGAAGTGGATCAAAGTAAAATAAAAAAGGTTTTAGAAGGTGCTGCCTTTGCACCAAGTGGCCATAATATTCAACCTTGGCATGTATATGTTGTAACTGGTGATAAAAAGAAAAAGATAACGGATGAAATTATAAACTCAATTGAAAATGGCGAAGCAAAAAATTTTAAGCAAGAATTTGATTATTATCCAACTGAGTGGTACGAACCATACATTTCAAGGAGAAGAGCTGTAGGTTTCGAACTCTATAAATTACTTGGCATAGCGAAAGATGATTACGATGCTAGAAATAAACAAATGCAGGAGAATTTCCATTTTTTTGGTGCGCCTGTAGGGATGTTTATAACCATGGATAGAAGGCTTGCAGAGGGCACTTTTATTGATTTAGGAATGTTTATACAAAGTATTTTGGTAGGTGCTAGAGGAGAAGGATTACATACTTGTGGTCAAGTAGCTTTTACAAAGTTTCATACTATACTAAGCAAAGAATTAGAATTTGATGAAAATGAAATGCTGGTGTGTGGTGTATCAATGGGCTATGAAGATGAGGATGCACCAGAAAATAAATTGAGAGTTGAAAAGTTAAAACATGATCAGTTCTCAACATTTATCGATTAGTTTTTATGAAATTATTTAATATTGAGGCATCAAGAAATTTAACGTTGCCAGATATGTACATTAATATTGGTCATTTCCTTGATCATTTTATGATGTTGATATTTGCTAAAGCTGCATTTGATGCGGGTCGTCATTTTGGTCTTAGTTATGATGAAATAATTATTTATGGAACTTTAGGTTTGTTTCTATTTGGAGCTGCTGCCCCATTAGCCGGGTGGTTGGCAGACAAATATTCAAGATCGTTGATAATAATTATTTATCCTTTTGGCGTATCATTAGGTGCATTTTTATGTTTTTTATCTTCTTCTCCAATTATGCTAGGTTTTTCAATCGGTGTAATTGGTTTTTTTGCCGCTATTTTTCATCCAGTTGGTATTGCGATGTTGATAAGAGATTCAAATAAGGTTGGTATTAGGTTAGGAGTTAATGGTGTTTGGGGTAATATGGGAGTTGCTGCTGCTCCAGTTTTAACTGGCTTTATAATTTTAAATTCAAATTGGCAATTAAGCTTTTTAGTTCCTTCACTAATTTGTTTAATATTTGGGATTGCTCAATTAAGAGGTTTTAAAGAAATTGATATTAAAGAAGAAAAAACTAAACAAAAAACATCAAATGGTCTTGTTGAAGGATGGAAAATTGTTCTACTTTCTCTTACCATGACTACATTAGCTGGTGGGTTCATATTTGGTTCATTAACTTTTTTGATACCACGAATATTTGAAGTAAATTTGTCAGGAATTTCTGTTGATATTGCAATAACAGGTTTATTGGCAGGAATTGTTTATGCTATTGCTTCATTATCTCAAGTTGGTGTCGGGTATTTAATTGATAGATATTCGCCTAAAATAATTTTAGGTTTTGTTGGAATAGGGCAGTTTTTTTTAATTTATTTATCAAGTTTATATATCGATTATGCTTTATTTTTTGTAATGTTAATGGCAATGTTTTTTGTTTTTGGTCAAGTTCCAATTACTGACGCAATTCTTGTAAGATATGTTGATGATCAGTGGAGAGCAAGAATACTATCAGTAAAATTTTTAATAAATCTTTGCGCTGGCGCTTCTGTTTTACCTTTAGTTTCATTGTTTCTAGGTTATGGATATACTTTTAGTGATTTATTAACAATATTGTCTTGTTTAGCTATTTTTGTTGTTATTTCAGCTTATATGTTACCTAAAATAAAAGATAATAAGCCTGAATTAAAAATAGCTTAGTTAAAGAGAATTAATTATTTAAACTAAACCATTCAACTTTATTAGAATCAGAAATTTTTTTTGCATATCCTGTTTTTACTAGATTTATGAGGTGTGATCTAGCTTCACCAATGGCGAAATGCATTTGTTCGTTTCCTATTTTTCTATCAAAAATTAAACTTAAAGAGTCATAAACAGTAATATTTCTTTTTAATAATTCATTTTTTAAAATATCTAATCTTTGATTATGATGATTTATAAGTTCTACGGCTCTGCTGTCTCCGTCTTTAAAAGGCCAATCATGACAAGGGAATACTTCAACTTCAGAGTTAATGGTTTTAATGTCATTTAAATAGTTTAAATATCCCCCCAATCTATCATCAAAAGGATCAAAAAAATTGTCTGAAACATTTGGTGATATTCTAGGAAGTAAGAAATCTCCAGCCAGATATAAACTTCTCTTTTTGTCTGTCAACGAAATGTGTTCAGGTGAATGACCTACATCTGTCCTAACTTTCCACATGCCCTCATTTGATTCAATTTCAAAACCTTCAGATATTATTTTAAAATCTGGTAAGTTAAAAACTTTGTTTTTATATAATCTTGTGGCTCCTAACATTTCTTGTTTTTGTTCCCTTGGAATTCCTGATCTTTGAAAGATGTTATCAAACATAATTGAATAGTCTTCATCAGGCATGACTAACAACTTTTTTGCCACTTCTAATTCTTTAGATGATGTAAATGCTGGAACATTTAATTTTTTTTGAAGCCAACCTGCCATGCCAATATGATCTGGATGATAGTGAGTAATAAGTAATGAATGAATTTTTTCTGATTTTAATGGTCCATTGAGTATCTTTTCCCACATTTCAATTGAGTGATCAGATCTCAGTCCACTATCAATCAATATCCATCCATTTTTTGTGTTTAAAAAAAATAGATTTACATGATTTAAACGAAATGGAAGTTCGAATTGAGTCCAATATAGGTCTTTCCTAAGTTCATTAAATTCGCCATGCTTTGGTATTTCATAATTTAGTTTTGTCAATTTAAGCCTCTTAGTTCGTTAAACCTTGTCTTTTTAATAATTCTGGGATTTTATTTTTAAAAGGGAAAAAACCTTTTTTAGCAAATGGAAAAGCTAACCTATCCCATTCCCTTAAATAAAAAAATACATTAACATTATTATTTGTAAATTTATTTAATAGACTTTTTCTATTCAACAAACATTTACCTTCAGTCTCATAAGGAATTATCAAATTTTTTATTTTAAATTTTGTTATCCAATTAATCAATGCCTCATCACTTACTACATATGAAATGTGAGTATTATTATTTATAATTTCTTCACATAAGTTATTTTCAAAGTTTTTGATAAGCTCGCTTTGATTAATTAATGAATTATCACAGTTAAAAAGGCATGTTTTAAAATTAATATCTTTTTTTAACAAAGAATCTAAAGAGAAATCATTTTTGTTAATGATTAATCCAATATCCTCTAAATTACTAAGGGAAATTTTTTCAAATTCTTTATTAATAATTTGTTGATTTAAGC
>ENA-OSEY01001524-OSEY01001524.1-marine-metagenome-genome-assembly--contig:-NODE-1524-length-15899-cov-9.611554_pt1 | contig 15899 bp, 5 predicted proteins | sample MGYA00248465_ERZ534230 | MGnify/ENA primary metagenome ERZ534230 (study PRJEB26409, sample SAMN06344110) | marine metagenome | isolation source: Sea water from surface | place: Atlantic Ocean:Southern...
TACTTTGTGAATCGTGACTATTTTGCGTCACCTTTAAATCGTGACAGGAGAACAAAGTAATGGCAGTTCGTTTTAGTCTAGGTGGGCCTACCATTGAGTCAAGACCAAAGAAGACTCGTCAAGGTAAATCAGTGAATACAATACTTGCGGCATCAAGTCGTAATAAGAAAAAGAAGAAATATCGAGGTCAGGGTCGATGAGTACACTGATTACTAATCTACCTTCTTATGAAGTATGGGTTCGTAAGGAGTATTTGACCGATCATAAGAGTGGTCATGGTGAATTTGTGAAAGGAGTGTGGGTTTCTGCAAAAAGTATTCCTGGCCGTGCGTTTTATTTTGAAACTTATCTACCAGATTATGCTGCAATGTTTGATAAGTTACCAATAAGCGCTTTTCTCTCCTCTCCTGAGATACCAGACCCAGATATGACACTACATAATCTACAGTTTTGGAACTGTATGGACTATGGTGTCGTTGCAGTGCAGAAACAATTCATCGGTTCAATGCACTATGAGGTCTATACAAGAGACTTTGGAACGCAAACAGGCACATATATTTGCACTTTAGACAATTATCATCAAGATGTAGACGCTGTAGACTACTCTACGAGTGAACAACCAGCGGAACATAAGAGTCATAACCTCTTAGAATTGGATAATGGACAGTTTTGTCTCTATCCTAACAACAGAATGAGGATATATGACAACAGTATCACTCCTGAGACACCTAAGATTCCTGATTTTAAGGTTTCAACCGTGTATTATCAGGTGGAAAACGGTCATGATCGTGATGGATTGGGTTCAGAAGAGAATTATTTCTGGAAAACAGCGAAAGAAAGGTCATCTGATGTCGAAGTAGGCGCTGGAGGTACTGATATGAACGCTGATTTTTACGGTGGTGACTTTAAAATTGACTTAAATGAACCAGAATTGGGATGAAATGGGTGAACATCTCATATTAGATGTCTACGATGGGTATTTTGATGACTTAAATAGTCCAAATTTCCTTCGTGACATCTTTACTCGTGCTATTTTGAAGTCGGAGATGACAATATTGAACGAATATACACATAAATTCAGTCCATGTGGTGTTACATGTCTTTTTGCACTCGCTGAAAGTCATGTTTCTTGTCATACTTGGCCTGAATTGGGTCGTATGAACGCAGATTTCTTCACTTGCGGCGAAAAAGACCCAAGAATTTGTGCTAAATATGTTATTGATGCTTTAGAATCTGAAAAATATCGAATTCGGACTGTAAAAAGATAAAAAAAGTGGTATAAATAAAAACAGGAAACTTTTTGTGTAAATAGTGGCTTCAAAGGCATTCAAAGATATCAACTTATCCTTCAAACGTCATCCTGTGACTAACGATGTGGTAACAATTCGTGATGAAGATGCTATAAAAAGGTCTGTAAAGAACATAATTTTTACAATTCTTGGGGAAAAACCCTTTGAACCGACTTTTGGTTCAGTAATTAATGATTCTTTGTTTGAATTAAGCACTAATTTAAATGAAATTCGTGTTTCAGATGAAATTAAGACTTCATTACAAAATTATGAACCAAGAATTTCAAATATTGAAGCAACTGTGTCAATTTATCCTGATTCAAATGAAATGAATTGTACAGTTCAATATGATATTACTGGAATTCCAGCACCCACACAAACAGTAGACGTTCTCCTTTTCCCAGCTAGAGTATAATGGCTTTCGGTCAATATGTAAATTTAGATTTCGATCAAATTAAGGTTTCTATCAGAGATTATCTGAGAGCAAACACTAATTTTACCGATTATGACTTTGAAGGGTCAAACCTTTCAATAATCATTGACGCATTAGCATATAATACATACACAACTGCCTATAATACAAATATGGCAGCAAACGAGTGTTTTCTTGACTCCGCTACACTTCGAGAAAACGTTGTTTCGCTTGCAAGAAATATCGGTTATGTTCCAAGATCACGAAGATCATCAAGAGCAAAAATATCTTTTAACGTGAGTGACCTTGTTGATACATCAACACTCACATTGAACTCTGGCATTATTTGTAATGGTGCTGGAGACAATACAAACTACATATTTTCAATTCCAGAGGATATTACTGTCGCTGTTACAGATGGATTCGCTCAATTTAGTAATATTGAAATTTATGAAGGTAATTATGTCACACAAAACTTTACTGTAGATACATCTTTGTTTAATCAAAGATTTATTCTTAATAATTCTTCAATTGATACATCAACAATTAAAGTTAACGTTAAATCATCTCAAACTGCTACATCTTCAATCACTTATAAACAAATTGACAATATTATTGGAATTACATCAACTTCAGCATCTTACTTATTACAAGAAATTGAAGATGAAAGGTATGAATTGATTTTTGGTGATAATATAATCGGTAAAAAACTCTCTAATGATAATTTTGTCACAGTTTCATACATTACAACTGATGGAAAAGAAGGAAATGGCGCTTCTGAATTTAGTTTTGTAGGAAATATTACAAATCAAGACGGTGCTGCGATTAATCCATCTCTTATTTCTCTTGTTTCAACTATTGAAAAGTCAAGAGATGGTGATGAGATTGAGTCTATTGCATCAATTAAGTATTATGCACCTCGAATTTACTCCTCTCAGTATCGTGCGGTCACAGCATCTGATTATGAGTCTGTTTTAGGTTATATTTACCCAAATATTGAATCTGTAACTGCTTACGGTGGTGAGGAGATGAATCCACCTCGTTTTGGAAAAGTCTTTATTTCTGTTAAACCACGAAACGGTGATTTTCTCTCTGACGAGACAAAAAGAGAGTTAATTCAAAAGTTAAAGAGTCATGCAGTTGCTGGTATTGTACCAGAGTTTGTCGATTTAAAATATTTGTATGTTGAATTACAAGCAAATCCATATTATAATACAAGTTTGAATGATAATCCAGAAGATCTTAAAACTGGCATTTCAAAAGCTTTAACTCAATATTCACGTTCAATTGATGTGAATAAATTTGGTGGTAGATTTAAATATAGTAAAGCAGTTTCATTAATTGATAGTGTTGATTCTTCAATTACATCAAATATCACTCTTGTTACGATTCGACGTAATTTAAGAGCAGTTACTGGTCAATTTGCTCAATATGAACTTTGTTTTGGTAACATGTTCCATACACAAGAGTCTTCTTACAATGTAGTTTCCACTGGGTTTACGATTGATGGAGTTTTAGGAACTGTTTATCTCGCTGATGAAGTTATAAATCGTGAAAAGGGTAGAATATTCTTCTTTACATATACAGAGGGTGGAACTCCAGTCGTTGTGAAGAAAAATGCTGGAACAGTCGATTATATGCATGGTGAAGTTCTTATAGATACTGTAAATATACTTTCAACAGTAATTCAAAATAACGTGATTGAAGTTCAAGCAATTCCACACTCAAATGACATTGTGGGTCTTCGTGATTTATATGTTAAGTTTGATATGTCAAATACAACGATTAATATGATTCAAGACTTGATCGCATCAGGAGAAAATACCTCTGGATCAAGATTCGTTCACACTCATAGTTATTATACACCAACATATACGAGAAAATCAAATTCTCCAGTGACAACTGGTAGTTCGTTGTTATCTTCAACAGCTTCTTCAACAGCGACCACAACTAGAAGTGGTGGCACTTACGCAGCTTCACCAACAACCACTAGTACGACTTCAACAACTTCAAATATGAGTGTATCCTCCACACCTTCAAGTGGTAGTTCTGGTTCTGGCGGTTATTAATGATAGACACCTCAATACAAAGAGTTGAAATAAATCAGGTAATTGAAAATCAATTGCCCGAATTCGTGCAGTCTGAAAGTCCACTTTTTGTAGACTTCATGAAACAATATTATGTTTCTCAAGAATATCAAGGCGGATCTACAAACATCGCTGAGAATCTTGATCGATATACTAAATTACAAACATATGTTGGTGCTGCACTTACTGAATATACAGGATTATCCACTGACACTGAATCTTATTCCTCTACAATTTTTGTAGATTCAACAAAAGGATATCCTAGCAAGTATGGATTATTAAAAATTGATGATGAGATTATTACATATACTGGAATTGGTACAACTTCATTTACAGGATGTATAAGAGGATTTAGTGGTGTTGATGATATGGATCAACCTACAAGACCTGATTTATTATCATTTAATACAACTGTAGGTGCTTCACATACTGGTGGTACAAAAGTTCATAACTTATCAAATCTTTTTATTCGTGAATTTTTTGGTAAGCTTAAAACAACATATGCAAGTGGTTTTGAGAATCGTAAATTAGACAGTGATTTAGACCAAGTTAAGTTTATTCGTCAAATTAAAGATTTTTATAAAACAAAAGGAACAGATGAATCATATAAAATTTTATTTCGAGCATTATATGGTGAAGAAGTAAGTATTATTAAACCATCAGAGTTTTTAATTAAACCATCTGACGCAGATTATGGTTTTGCACAGGACTTTGTTGTTAAACCAATTACAGGAGATCCTCGAAATTTAAAAGGAGCAACTCTTTTTCAAGATGCTGATGAAGATGATAACACCATTCTAGGTGCTTCTGGTGCGATATCAGATGTAAAAGACTTTATGTATGGTGGGGAACACTATTACCAAATTAGTGTATCAAAAGACTCTATTGATGGTAATTTTATAGTTCCAGGCAGAACTCGTGTCACTGATCCTGTATCACTTGGCGGAACCGTTATCACAGTTGACACTACTGTTGGATTTCCTACAAGTGGATCTCTATCGTTACCAACAGCGAGTAACGCTGGAATTGTTACTTATACAAGTAAAACTATAAACCAGTTTGTAGGAGTGCCTAGTTCTATTGACGTTTTAAATGTTGGAGATGATGTAAGATTTAATAATGTTGCATATGGATATTCTTTTGCAAGTGCAACAAATAAAATTAAAGTTCAAATTACAGGTGTTTTAAAAGATTTTCCAATTCCTGATGAGACTTTTTATTTTGAAAAAGGTGATAAAATTAAAGTTGGTGCATTTGGTGTTAATAAAAGTTCTGAGGATTCTAATTTTGGATCTTGGGTTTATAATTCAGGCGTAAAATTTACTCCAAAAACAGTTGTTAGACAATCGGATAGTAGTTTTACTATCACAACACTCTCTGATCACGGATTTTTAGAAGAAGATGTAATTGAAGTTTTAGATGGTCAATCGACTTTAGTTGCAGTTGGACGTATTTTAACTATTGTTGGTGGTTCAACATTTGTTTTAGGTGATTTGCCTGGCATTGCTGAAAATAATTTTGCATTCATTCGTCGAAGATTAAAAAGAGGTAACAGTTCCCTTCATGATAATATTACAAAGTACACAACCGATGTTCAAAACGTTTATGATGACAATATCGGTAATATGTACGTTGCAACTCCATCTTTACCAAGTTTGGGTAATGAACCCATAGTATCACCAGATCGTTCTGTAACGTGGACTGGCGCCACTGGCGGCGACGTTATACAGTTGATACAGGTTACAGAGGGTGCTTCTGATCATGGATTTTATTCTGGAGAGGTTGTAACATACAATGCTATTAGTGGTTCTTTAGGTAACTTAATCGATGGTAAAAATTATTATGTAAGTCGTGTAAGTTCAAATAATATTCGTCTTGCAAACTCTTTACCTGACTTATTTAATGGTGATTTTGTAAATGCTACTGGAAGTGGAACATTTAAAATATCAGTCCCTGAGTTAACAAATAAAAAACTTGATCATCAAAAATTATTAAAAAGATTTCCTATAGAACCAGTATTTGATGGAGGGACTCGTGAAACATCGCCTGGCACGACTGGCATGTTGATAAATGGTACAGAGATATCAAACTATAAGTCGGGTGATGTTATATTTTTTGGTGGTATTGAGTCGATTGATGTTTTAGAGGGTGGATCTGAATTTGATGTGATTACTCCTCCAAAAGTGAGTGTTGAGAGTTTAACTGGTATTGGTGTAAGTGCAACTGCAAACATAAAGGGTCAATTTGAGAGAATTGATGTTATTGATTCTGGATTTGACTATGTTGAACCACCAACTGTAGAAATTAGTGGTGGTAATGGAACTGGTGCTATTGCAAGAGCAAGATTAAAACAAGTTGATCATTTTATTGATTTTGATGCATCGGCTACAAGTAATGCAATTAACATTGCAGATAATACAATTGGTTTTGGAACTTTTCACAAATTTAGAGATGGGGAGGCTATAGTTTATAAAACATTTGGTCTTGGTGCAATTGGTATTGCAAGTGCTGGTATTACTACAAATACAATTCAAGAAACACCAGATCAAAGACTTGTTAATGATGAGATTTATTTTGTATCAAAAGTTAATGCCACAACAATTAAACTCGCAAATAATGTAAATGATGCGATTACCCAAACAAATTTAATTAATATTACTGGATTCGGTGCTGGTTCACAAAGATTGCAAAGTTTAAACAAAAAACTTATTTTAGGTCAAATTATTGTTGAGAGTCCTGGCGAGGGATATGAAAATAAAAGAAGATTAATTCCTACTAGCGGTATTAATACTTATTCGGATTTTATTGAATATAAAAATCATGGATTTAAAGATGGTGAATTAGTTCGTTATTCTAACGATGGAATTAAAATTGGTGGTTTAGATACGGATCAAGATTATTATATTCTAAACATAAATGATGATCGTTTTAGATTAGCTGCCGCTGGTATTGGAACAACTCTTTCAGATGCAAATTATGTATCAGGACAATTTGTTGGTTTAACCTCTCTTGGATCAGGAAATCATGTATTTAACTATCCTCCAATTGTAGTTGATCTTAAAGGAGAAATTGGAATCAATACAGCAGGATCAAATCAAAATTATCATGCAAAAATAAATCCAATCGTAAGAGGTTCAATTACATCAATTAATGTTGAGAAGCCTGGAATTGGATATGGAAACGACTCAATATTTAACTTTAGTATTCCACCTCAAGTAAGAGTTTCTTCTGGTTCTTCCTCTGAATATAAAGCAATTGTAACAGATGGAAAAATACAATCTGTAATTGTAACACGTTCTGGCTCTGAATATACTTCAACTCCAGATTTAGAAATCTTAGGTGATGGTGTAGGTGCAAAAATTATATCATCAATTAGTAATGAAAGAGTTGATTTAGTCACTGTTGATAATGGTGGTGTTGGATATTCAACTGCTTCAGTTAGTGTTCTAGAAACCATTCCTGGCACTGGTGCTGTATTTTCACCAAAAATTAAATCATGGGCAGTTAATAATGTTAAAAGGTATGAAGATATATTTTATGATGATGATGGATTTTTAACAAGGGGTGATAATGACGAAGGAATTAAATTTACAACATTCTATGCACCTAGAGGTTTAAGAAAAGTAATAAAACAAAGAAATAGTGATGGGACGATTGACTATGCATCTAATGATTTAAACCTTTTGAATAATGCTGAACAAGCGTCTTTAAATCACTCACCGATTATTGGATGGGCATATGACGGAAACCCAATTTATGGCCCATATGGATATGATCGTGAAGATGGTGGTATTGTAAGAATCATGAGATCTGGTTATTCCCTTAAAACAACAAGAGAAAATGGCCCTCCAATATCTACTTTTCCACTTGGATTTTTCATTGAGGATTATGAATATCTTGGAGATGGTGATTTAAATGAAAATAATGGAAGATATTGCATTACTCCAGATTATCCAAAAGGAACTTTTGCCTATTTTGCAACAATTGATCCAAATCAAAATGAAACAAGTGGAACATTTAAAAATTTCCGTTCTCCAATTTTCCCATATTTAATTGGTAATAATTATGCTGCAAAACCTGATGAATTTAATTTTGTAGAAACAAATAATCAAGATTTAAATTTAAATAACTTAAATTTAAGAAGAAACACGAATCCTTACAAACTTATTGGTTCTGGTGTTGAGTATGAAGGAATACATGATAGTAGAAAATTAGTAGATCAAGAAATTGAGGTTAATTATGCATCGCCTGGTAATATTAACAAATATGAAATATTAAGTTCTGGTTCTGGTTATCAAGTTAAAGATAAATTAAGAATTAAAAATTTAGGAAAGGGAAATGGTTTCTCAGGTGAAGTTTCATTCGTGGATGGAAAGGAAATAGTATCGGTTGCATCTACAATTTTCAAAGTTGAAAATATTGTTTTTACTTATGATAATAAAACTGGAAATGTCATAGGACTTTCTCCTCAACCTCATGACTTAGATAATGGAGACATCGTTTCTGTTTCTGGACTATCCACAGACAGCCTTAGAATTATTGATGGACGACATCAAATTGGATTTAGCACAGCACAATTTACTTTAAATGTTGGACTTGGAACCACAGGTGTCACAGGAATTGTGACAAGTATCGATGTTACTGGTGATTTTTCTCCTCAAAATATTAGTCCAAATGATATTTTGGGTATAACAACAGAAAGAATGTTAGTTTTAAATGTTGACGAAGTAAATGGAAAATTAAGAGTTCAAAGAGAGTTTGATGGTGTTCTTGGCACAGCTCATACTGCTGGTAACATTGTAACTTCATTAAACAGATCTATCATATTTAATGTGAATGTAGATAGTAGAATTGTAACTAACGTTAATGTGCCATATTATTTCAATCCAATTGAAAGTGTTTCACTTGGATCAACTGCTGGAGTTGGAGTAGGAAATACGATAACTTATACTTATAAAGTTTCTGGAAACGGAATAAGTTCTACTTTTGTTCCAACACAACAAATTTTCTTACAAGATCACGGATTCATAACGGGACAAAAACTTTTATATTCAAACGGTGGTGGAGATTCTCTAAGTGTTTATAATGGTATTTCAACTTTTAGTCTACCAAATAATTCATTTGTTTTTGCAATTAATGAAGGAAAAAATTTCTTAGGAATATCAACCAATCCTCTTGGCATTGGATCAACAGGCGCAGTCACTGGCATCGGATCAACAGCGTATCAACTTTTCTTCAGTAGTATTGGAACTGGAGTTAAACATAGTTTAAAACCACAAAAAACTGAAATAACTGGTTTTGTACAAAAAAATATTGGAACGGTAGTTTGTAAAGAATCTCATAATTTAAAATCGGGTGATAGAGTTTCTTTATCTGTGGTGCCAGGAATTACCACAACTTACGTTGTTAATTATGATGATGTTACAAAAAGGACAATTATCAATCCCTTAAAATTTGGTGCAGCTGGTGTTGACACTAGTAATTATCAAATCACAATTAGTGATCATGGATTTAAAACTGGAGATAAAATTCTTTATCAATCATCAAATGCAATAGCTCCTCTCATAGATGATCGTTCATATTTTGTGGTTAGAATTGATAATGACACATTTAAATTATCTGAAACTTATTTCAAATCTAAAAAATTAATACCTGATTGTATTTCATTAACATCAGTTGGATCTGGTCATACAATTTCTCTTATCAATCCTCCTATATCATTAACTCGTGGATATAAAGTTGGGTTTGCTGTATCAGATTCTACTTTATCTGTAACATCAGCTGGGAAACCAAGACAAATATTTGATTTTGAACTGTTTAGGGATGTTAATTTTACAAATCCATATTTTAATAATAAAGAGGATGATGGATTTCAAGTCATAGGTGTTGGAACCGTTGGTGTGACATCCACAGCGACAGTTGATGTTTCATTAACACAAAATACTCCAAAAGATCTTTTCTATAAACTTACACCTGTAAATTTAAAAATTGATGCTTCTGATAAGAGGAATCCAGTTGTTGATGATGAAGTTATCAACTATTCTTCCTTAAAAGTATCAGATAGTGCTTATAACGGCAATTTTACAATTACTGGAATTGGAACTACTACTTTTACATTTGTTATGCCAGCACAACCAGAGAGAGATGGATATACAAAAGATGAGGCACCTACTTTAAAATATGTTACAAATTCTACAAGTGCGGTAGGGTCTATTGACAAAATTAGAATTATTTCAAGAGGTAGAAATTATGAGAACGTGCCTGTTGTCACTTCTATTGGATCCACTCTTGGAGTTGGTGGTATTATTAGATTAAATAGTGATACAGTTGGTAAGTTAGGAAGATATACAATTAAAAATCTTGGATTTGACTACTCAGCTGATAAAACAATTCAACCATCTGTTCAATTACCTCAAACTTTAAGATTGGATAGATTATCCACAATAGGATCTATTGGTATTAGTTCTGGAGGTAAAAATTATCTTCAACCACCAAATATTCTAGTTATTGACCGTGTGACTGGTTCAATTAAAGATGAAGTAATAACATCTGTTGATTTGCAAGGAACGTCTGTGTCCAAGGTTAGAGTTTTAAGAAATACAAATAGTTTATATGATATTAGTCCTAAAATTGTTGCCACAAACAATAACAATGGTGTTAAAGTAAAAGATCTATCATTTACAAGTGGAACAAATTTAGTAACGTTGACTCTTGAGGGTTCATACACCACGTCAACTTATCCATTTACAAAAGGAGATAAGTTATATGTTGAAAATATAGGTATCGGATCAACAGGAAGTGGTTTTAATTCATCGGATTATAATTATGAACCTTTTGTAATTACTGGAGTTAATACAAATCCAGGCGGAGGAAATGCAACTGTTTCATATAATTTGGATTCTTCAGTTACAAGTCCTGGCATCTTTAGTGGCCCATCATCATCTGGACAAGCAATACCATTTGAAAATATTGCTCAATTTAATATCAATGTTGGTACGAATCAATTTAGTGTCGGTGAAATTGTAAGCACTGGTGATAAGATTGGAACTGTTGTTGCATGGAACGAAGATAGTAAGTATCTAAAAGTTCTTTCAAATGATACTTTTGAAGTTGGAGAATCAATTAACGGTACATCATCTAAATCAATTGCATCTATTGAACAAGTAAATAATTTTAGTTCAGTGTTTAACATTGATTCAAATTCCGAATTTAGAAGCGGATTTAGAAGGGAAACAGGAAAATTAAATACTGAATTACAAAAATTATCAGATAATGATTATTATCAAACATTTTCATATTCTTTACAAAGTCCTATTGCATATGATAAATGGAAAGATGCGGTTAATAGTCTTGGACATGTTGTTGGATTTAGAAATTTTGCAGACGTAAATGTTGTTTCAATTGCTTCTACTGATGATAAAAATAGAAGAAATGCATCAGTTGGCATTTCATCGAACGTAGCTGTAGTTGTTGCTGAATTAGTCAGTGAAAATGAATCTCTTCATAATACATATGATTTTGATCTAGTATCAGAGAATTCTAAAAATCTTGAGGGAAAATTCTTATCTGACGAGATAAACTTTAGTGGTAAAATTATTACAGATTATATTGAATCGAGAACAAATAGAGTAATTCCAATTGATAGTATAAGTTCTCAATTTAATGATTTACCTCGTCCAACTGCATTTTCTGATGTTGCAGATTTTGTGTTAAATGATATTGATGGTGTTAAATTTTATGTTTTAGCCTTCGATAGAAGATTTTCTGGTGAAAAACAAATAATTCAAATTAATTTACTTCATGACGGATCTGTTGGTTATATGATGCCATTTGGCCGTGTTGAAACAACGATTGATCTTGGTGAATTTGATTTTAACGTTTCTGGAAATGTAGGATCATTAAGATTTCTCCCTGCTAAATCTAAATTCAATAATTATGCATTAAGAATACTTTCGGTAGAAACATTTAAAGACACTCAAAGTGGCATTAGCACACTATCTCTTGGCACTGGTTATGACATCATTTCAACTTCATCTGGTATTGGTTCTACAGATCCATCACCTGTTCAAGTTGTTGGATTTGGAACAACTGCAATTACAACCAGCAAACTATTCATACAAACACAAGAATTGGGTGGTGATCAAAGAACTCAATTAAATGAGTTAGTTGTGCTGAATGACAGTGAAGAAGTATATCTCTTAGATTATGCACAGATGATTAATGAGAATACGTCTCAAAGTAATTCTCCAAATGTGGGACTTGGAACTTTTGGTGCAGATGTAAGATCTGGTATTACAAGTGTTTACTTTACACCTACAACTGGTATTGGTGTTACAATGAGAGTGCATCAAGTGGCTATCGGGGGAACTGCAACAGGTATTGGAAGCACGACTGTATCACTTACTGAAATTTTAACTACAACCACTGATATTGCATCAACAGGAACTCCACAACCAACTAGAATTAGTGGAATTAACTCTGGTACATATACTGCTTTTGATGCATTGATAGAAATACATGATACAACCAATGATCGATATGCTGTCACTCAGGTAACTGCAATTCATGATACTGTCACTCCTTACTTTACAGAGTTTGGATACATGGATAATTTTAACACAAATGTTACCAGTTTTTCTGGTATAGGAACGATTGGTGTTGGATATTCATCTGCTTCTGGTGGCGATATTGAACTTCGTTTAACTCCTCCAGCAAATACAGCAATTACAACTAAAGTGTTCCAATATAACTTTACAGAGACTGGAACTGGTGGTGTTGGATTTGTTACATTCACAGATTCAAGATTAAAAACTCAAGATGGATCATATACTGGAACTGATAATGATATTAAATTCTCGTTTGATTTAAAAAACGCAGGGGATTCAATATTCCATAAAGTATTTGACTCTGAGGATGACACAATTATTGATGTAACTAATAATACATTCATAATTAATAATCACTTCTTCCAAACTGGTGAGGAATTGATATACAATCCAATTGGTTCTGGAACAACCATGAACATTGGAATAGCAGAAACTACGATTAGTGGAATTGGAGTCACTACTAAATTACCATCTACAGTATTTGCAGTTAAGGTTGCAGAAAATAAATTTAAGGTTGCAAGAACAGCAGAAGAGGCACTTCAACCAGTTCCAAACGTTCTTGATATTACAGCTGTTGGTGTTGGAACAACTCAATCCTTTACTGCAAAGAATCTTAACTCTAAAGCTTTAATCACTCTTGATAATAATATTCAAAGTCCTATCATACAATCACCAGTTCAAACAAGACTATCAGCTGATGTGCTAACAACATCAGACTTTATTACTTTGACAGGAATATCATCAATTTTCTCAGGTGACGTTTTAAAAATTAACGATGAATTTATAAAGGTTGATACTGTTGGTATTGGAGCCACAAATCAATTATTAGTGAAGAGAGCACAATTAAATTCCGCTCTTGCAAATCATAGTGCGAATAATATCGTCACCAAGTTCTTAGGAAATTATCAAATAGTTGAAGACACAATTAACTTTACTGATGCACCTAAAGGAGAAAAAGGCCGAACTGGATTAACAACAACCTCTACTTTTGTTGGTCGTGTATTCACACATACTGGCGTTCCTAACGGAGATCAAGAAACTTATTCTAATAATTTTGTGTTTGATACAGTTGAGGATCAATTTACTGGCATTGCAACAAACTTTATTCTTAAGTCTGGTGGTTCAAACGTAACAGGATTTGCGACAAATACAGGTGTGATTCTGTTAAATGAAATATTTCAAAATCCAGCTGATGATTACAACATCGTTGAAACTGCTGGAATTACATCTGTGAGTTTTACAGGTTCTCAAGTATCAGTAAATTATGATGTAAATGTTTCATCTGTGCCTAGAGGTGGTATCATTGTTTCTGTTGCTGAGACATCATCATTTGGTTATCAACCTCTAGTCGCTGCTGGTGGAACTGCGATTGTATCTGCTGCTGGAACTATTGAATCTGTGTCAATTGGAAACAGTGGTTCTGGTTATCGAGTTGGATTACAGACAAACATACTTGTCAAAGCTCGTGGTAGTTCTGGTATTGTCACAATCGGTAAAGCAAATGTTTCTAATGGATTAGTTACATCAGTTGCAATAACAACTGCTCCTTCTGGATTTAGTTCTGCAACTCCTCCAGTTCTTGAATTTGATAAACCACTCAACTATGAAAATATGAGATTAGTTGGTAGTTCAACTGGTATTGGTGCGTCAGTCTCAGTCCGTGTTGGCACTGCATCAAGTGTGATCAGTTTTGAAATTACAAACTTTGGATATAATTATAAAATTGGAGATGTTCTTACAATTGAAGAAGGTGGTCAAGCTGGTATTCTAACAGATGCTAACTTAGTGGTCAAAGATTTTGCTTTAACTGTTGAAGATACGTTTAATGATAGTTTCTCAGGATTTACTTTTGGTGAGTTAGAAAAATTAAATAGTTTTGATGATTTATTTGATGGTGAAACAAAAACATTTAATTTGACAAAAACAGTTGGTGCAACCGCTACACCAATCACATTAAGATCTGCAAAAGGATCTCCAATTAAACCAGAATATAATTGTTTAATTTTCTTAAATGATATTCTTCAAATTCCTTTTGAAAGTTATGTATTTAATGGCGGATCACAAATAACATTTTCAGAAGCTCCAAAAGCTGAAGATAAGGTAAGAGTTTATTATTATCGGGGATCTGAACATGATGTCGTTGATGTTGATATTTTAGAAACTGTTAAAACTGGTGATAATTTAACAATTAACAAATATCCTGATATTGGGTTGGATGATGCATTCCAACAGGAACCTCGAACAATTACTGGTATTACAACTTCTGATGCAGTAACTACAAATACTTATATTGACGTTGGAATCACAACGGTTAGAACACTTCTAAGACCAGTTACTTGGAAAAAGCAGATTCAAGATGTGGTTGTGAACAACATTGGAATTGGTAAAGACAGAGTTGAATTAGAACCTGGCATTCGACCAACTGCGTATATTATTAACAATGTTTCTGCTGGTTCAACCGAAGTGTTTGTAGACACAGCATTCCCACTATTCAATCAAATTGATGATTTAGTTGAATCTAAACAAAAAGTTACAATTTTAGATAGAACAACTAAAACTGGAGTTGCTGCAACAGCTCTTGTTTCTGTTGGTGGTGCAGTAACCAGTATTGTAATATCTGATGGTGGATCTGGATATACTTCCGCACCTCTAGTTTCAATTGGTGTAACTGCTGGTATTGGAACAATTCATTCTGGAATTGTAACCGCATCAACAAACGCAAAAGCATTCGCAACAATATCTGGAGTTGGAACTGTTGGTATTGTTTCTATGACAGATACTGGTGCTGGATATACAAATACAAATCCACCAATTGTAATGATAGAACCAGAAGTCACAACTCAAAATCAATTATCCAGCGTTAAATATGATGGTGATTTTGGAGACATAGTTGGAATCGGAACATCAACCGTTGCTGGAATTGGAACAGCGTTGCAGTTTGATTTATTCATTCCAAAAAATTCTGTTCTTAGAGATACATCAGTTGTGTCATCTGCCTTGACTGTAAGTGGTATTCAATCGGGATATTACTTCACAGTATTTGATAGTAATGTGGGTAACGGTTTAACTTCTTATGATAATCCAATTGGGATCACAACGGTTGGAGTTGGAACTGTTTTCCTAGATAATATATACAAGGTGCATAGCGCTAAAAATATAACTGGTGATGCATATGGCATTGGATCAACAGTTGGTGAAACAGTTGTTGGTGTCAACACAACTCTAAGAAGAGTGACTGTTAGTGTCAGTTCAACTGAGGGTATTGGTATTGGAAGTGGTTTCAAAGGTCGATTCTCTTGGGGTCGTCTACACGACTTTGTTAAAGAAGGAACTAGTGCGTTTACAGCGATTACCAATGATGGTATCACAGGAATTAAAACTGGCCCTGTGATCATCAGAACAAGGGATTTAAAAGAGTCCTTTACCTAATATAAATAAAAACAAAAAGTCATTGATAAAATGTCAGCAATTATAACTGATCAACTGCGAATATTAAACTCTGAGA
>ENA-OSEY01001526-OSEY01001526.1-marine-metagenome-genome-assembly--contig:-NODE-1526-length-15871-cov-3.325757_pt1 | contig 15871 bp, 18 predicted proteins | sample MGYA00248465_ERZ534230 | MGnify/ENA primary metagenome ERZ534230 (study PRJEB26409, sample SAMN06344110) | marine metagenome | isolation source: Sea water from surface | place: Atlantic Ocean:Southern...
CATCAAAATCTATTTCGATGAGGCCTTTTGCTGACTCCTCTCTTAAATCTGGAAAAATAGATCCTTGGACTATTCCAAATTGACCATAACCAATTCTATGTTCAAATGCTTCTCTACTCATAGCAGCCCATTCAAGAGATAATTTCATTGCTCTTTTTGACTCTTCATATGTTGCAGGAAAAGAAATACATTCATCAAGTTGCATTGTAATAGTTGCGTCTAAAGCATTCTGAATATCTGTACTTATTTTTGGTGATAAAAAATATTTTGTACCATCAAGATGTGACTTAAAAGTTACTCCGTCATTTTGAACCTGTCTTAAATTTCCTAAGCTCATAATTTGAAAACCACCTGAATCTGTAAGAAGTGGTTTATCCCAGCCCATAAACTTTCTAACACCACCCATTTCTCTAATATTTTCTTGACCAGGTCTTAACATCAAATGATAAGTGTTAGCTAAAATAATTTCAGCACCAGCAGCCTCAACATCCTTTAAATGCATGGCCTTAATAGTAGCTGCAGTTCCAACAGGCATAAATATAGGTGTATTAATTTCCCCGTGTGCAGTAGATAGTTTACCCAGACGAGCATTCTTATCTTTTGATATTAATTCAAAATTAAAAAGATTATTCATTTTAATTTATTTTCTTTTGAAAAAATACAACTATCTCCATAAGAAAAAAATCTGTATTTTTGTTTAATGGCATATTGATATCTTTCGAATGTTTTTTCTTTTCCATGAAAAGCTGAAACAAGCATTAGTAAAGTTGATTTTGGTAAGTGAAAATTTGTTATCAGTAAATCTACGATCTTAAATTGAAAGCCTGGAGTTATAAATAGATCCGTAACACCAGACCAAGGTTCAATTAATCCATTTCTTAATCTTGCTACTGTTTCTAATATTCGTAAACTAGTAGTTCCAACAGAAATAATACGTTTATTATTATGGATAGCATTATTTATTATATCAGATGTGTTTTTACTCAAGATTCCCCATTCTTCATGCATTTTATGATCATATATATTAGTAACTTTGACTGGTAAAAAAGTGCCTGCGCCTACATGAAGAGTAATGGGAGCAAATAATACTCCTTTAGATTTTAATGTAATAATTAACTCATCAGTAAAGTGCAACCCAGCAGTTGGAGCAGCAACAGCTCCATCTTCTTCAGCAAAGATTGTTTGATAATCTTTATCATCACTTTCATTTTTTTCATTTCTTTTTATATATGGAGGCAGAGGCATTTGACCCTGAAAATTTACGTCCTTAAGAATATTTTCATCATTTTTATTGAAATGAAGTAGCGCATCACCTTCAATAAATTTTTTAACAACTTTAGCTTTTAAATCATTTTGAAAAATTATGGTGTCATTGAGTTTGCATTTGCGACCAGGTTTCAGAAATGCTCTCCAAGTATTTTTATTAGTTTTCATATGCAATGTCACTTCGACATTAACCTGGTCTCTTTTCCCAAATAAACGAGATGGTATGACTTTTGTATTATTAATAACTAAAACGTCACCAGAATTTAAAATTGAAGGTAAGTCTTTAAATCGAAGATCTTCAGCAACCTCTTTTGTACAGTTCAATAACCGTGAATTATCTCTAGGCACACATGGTTTTTGTGCAATTAAATTTGAATTTAATTCATAATCAAATAAAGAAATATCCATTGTTGGTACCATGCATTTATTCAAAAATCTGAATAACACCTACAACTTCATTCATTAGATTTTTAACTATTAAACACTGTACTTTTGCTTCTCTCATTCTCTTTTCTGCAACTTGCAAATTGTCACTCTCAAGTGCTGTTAATGGATTTGTATTCATTAAGTCTTTGGCTTTCAATTCAGCAAAGTTTTTATTATTAATTAAAGCTCTTCTGATATCTCCATCTGTAATCACACCCTTTAATTCTTCTCTTTTACCAACTAGAGCAAGACCAAGACGACCTTCTGTCATTTTAACTAAAACGTCTTGTACTATGGAGTTTTGATCAATAAATGGTAAATTATTTTGTTTCATCTCATCTTTAACACTTGATAACAATCTTTTACCAAGAGATCCACCAGGATGAGTTAAGGCAAAATCTTCTTGCTTAAAGTTTTTTAATTCCATTAATGAAACAGCTAGGGCGTCCCCTAAAACCATCGTAATCATAGTTGATGTTGTAGGTGCTAAATTTAATGGACATGCCTCTCTATCAACTGAAGTATCCAAAACTATGTCAGATATGTTAGCTAAAGTTGAATTTTTAACTCCAGTTAAAGCTATAATATTAACATCAAGTCTTTTGAATGCTGGAATTAAAGCAATTATTTCACCTGTTTCTCCTGAATATGATATTAGTAGAACAACAGATTTTTTTTGAACCTTTCCTAGGTCTCCGTGAATAGCTTCAGCTGGATGAAGAAAAATGCTAGGTGTTCCTGTAGACGCAAGTGTTGATGATATTTTCCTTCCAACTAGTCCTGATTTTCCCATCCCACAAACAATAATATGTGTGGACGTATTATTCATAAATTCTACAGCTTTTGCAAATTCATTTCCAAGCATTTTTTCAAATCTCTCGATGCCTAGCTTATAGGCTTGAGTTAAACTTAATGCTGTTTCTATTGCTTTCATATAAATCACCATTTAATATGAATATGTTTTAACTTGAAATTATTAAAAATACCACAAAAAGGGCAAAAAATTTTGAAGATTCACTTTAGTATTGCTAAAAATAAAAAAGCTAAACTAGTTTCTAATGATTTACTTAAGTTATATGGACAAGAAGAAGTTTCTAAAGCTGAGGTTATTGTAGCCGTTGGTGGAGATGGAGCTATGTTAGCTGCTATGCGTGAAAGTATCTTATATGACATCCCAGTTTTTGGATTGAATAGGGGAAACATAGGGTTCTTGATGAACGAATATAATAATTCAAACCTAATTGACAGATTAAAAGCAGCTAACGAAATTATAGTTCATCCTCTTGAAATGACAGCTTTAGACACAAAAAATAAAAAACATACCGAACTTGCTATTAATGAAGTAGCTATTTTTAGGAGAACCCACCAAAGTGCTATAATTTCAATTAAAATTGATGATACAGAAAGATTAAATGAATTAACATGTGACGGAGTTATGGTTGCAACACCGGTTGGGTCGACTGCTTATAATCTATCTGCCCATGGTCCTATATTACCAATTGGATCAGAAATTTTAGCTCTTACACCAATAAGTCCTTTCAGACCTAGAAGATGGAGAGGGGCATTGATCAAAAATAATTCTAAAATAGAATTTAATGTTATTAATCCTAAAATGAGACCTGTAAGTGCAAGTGCTGATGCCTTTGAAGTAAGAAATATATCAAAAGTCTCTATCTCTCAAAAAAATGATATAAATCTACGAATTCTTTATGACAAAACAAACAGTATGGAGGATAAATATCTGAAAGAGCAATTTTCTATTGGCTGATTTTAATTGATATTTTCTTGCTGCCTAATCCACATTTCGGCATATAACCCGTTCTTGTTTATAAGATGTTGATGACTGCCTATTTCAATGATTGTGCCATTATCTAGTACGATAATTTTGTCTGCATCAATTATTGTTGATAATCTATGGGCAATTATAAGTGTGGTATTTTTACTAGATAATTTTTTAAGAGATTTTTCAATTGATTTTTCAGTTTTTGTATCTAGTGCAGATGTTGCTTCATCAAAAACAAATATCTGAGGATTTTTTAAAAGGGCCCTGGCAATAGCAACTCTTTGTTTTTCACCTCCTGATAGTTTTAATCCTCTCTCCCCTACTAAAGTTTCATATCCCGCTTCAAGATTTGAGATAAACTTGTCTATAGAAGATAACTTAGCTGCATTTACAATTTCTTTCATAGAAGAATTAGGTTTTGAATAAGCAATATTATATTTAATTGTATCATTAAAGAGGACTGTGTCTTGAGGAACCACTCCTATATTTGATCTTAAAGAATTTTGAGTTACCTCACCTATACATTGACCATCAATATAAATTTTACCTGAAGATGGATCATAAAATCTAAATAAAAGCTTTGATATAGTAGATTTACCAGCACCAGTTGGCCCTACAATAGCAACTTTTTCTCCCGACTCTATAGTAAACGTTAAGTTCTTTAAAATTTTGCGTTTGCCAAATGAGAAATTTACATTGATAAATTCAATTTTTCCTTTTTTAACTTTTAATTCATAAGCATTTTCTTGGTCAATTATGTCAGGTTTCTCGTCAACAAGAGCAAACATTCTACCCATATCTAATAATGACTGTCTGATTTCTCTATAAACAAAACCTAAAAAGTTTAATGGTAAATATAATTGTAACAAAAAAGTATTAACAACCACAAAATCTCCAACAGACATATTCCCTTTTGCTATATCTTCTCCAGCCATACCCATAACTAAAAAAAGTCCTAATGCTATTATTCCACCTTGACCTATATTTACTATTGATAGAGATGCCCTAGCTTTTACAGCAGAATCTTCATAAGTTTTCATTGCTTTGTTAAACCTATCTGCCTCCATTATTTCAGCATTAAAGTATTTTACAGTCTCATAATTCAATAAACTATCTACAGCTTTAGTAGATGCATTTTCATCAGCTATGTTCATTTTTTTTCTGATGGCGATTCTCCATTCAGTTACTTTAATTGTGAAAACTATGTAAATTATGACTGTTAATATTGTGATAGCCGAGTATCTAAATCCAAAGGTTACCCATAAAACTATTCCAACTGTAATTAACTCAACTAAAACTGGGACTATTTCAAAAACAGTAAATCTTAATAAAAATTCAATACCTTTTGCGCCTCTATCAATAGCTCTGGTTAATCCACCAGTTTGTCTATTTAAGTGAAAAGTTAGAGATAAATTATGCATGTGTTTAAAAGCTTTTAAAGCAGCTCCTCTCACAGCTCTTTGTGCAACTCTTGCAAAAACAAACTCTTTAGCTTCATCAAAAAAAACTTGTCCCAACCTAGCTAAAGCATATGATCCAATGACAAACCAAAGTAAACTTAAGTTTATAGAGTTTTTATCAGAAACTAAATCAACGGCTTTACCATATAAGAATGGTGTATATACACTGACAAGTGTTGCTAATATCAAAAATATTAAAGCTAAGGTTATTCTAATCGGCATTTCTTTATTGCCTTTTGGAATAACAAATCTTAACAATTCATTTAGTGTTCTAAGTGGTGTTAAAATTTTATCATTTGAAGAAAATGCTTCTGCATTTTTCATAGTTTATTCCTAAAATATTTAGAATTTTTATGCTACAGTGAAACTTTCACCACATCCACAGCGTGCAATTTCATTTGGATTATTAAACTCAAAACCTGAGCTAAATTTTTGCTCTTTATAATCCATCTCAGATCCTATCAAGAACATTATTGCAGCAGGATCAATACAAATAGTAATATCTTTTGATATAATTTTCTCTTCGAATGGTTTAATTTCCTTTGCGTATTCCACGTTATATTTCATCCCAGAACAACCAGCTGTCTTAATCCCAATTCTAAGACCAATAACTTCTGAGTCAGCTTTACTCATTAGGTCTTTAACTCTATTGGCTGCTGCATCTGTTAAAGTTAATAGAGGTTTTTTTTCATTATTCATTAAAGGCTCCATGAAAATTAATAAATATCAAGTGCCAACTTTGCATCTTCACTCATTCTATCCTTAGTCCATGCAGGTTCCCAAACAAGCTCTACCTCAATTAAGCCAACATTTGGTATTTTTGCAAGTGTATTCGCAACTTGTCCAGGCATTTCTCCAGCTACTGGACAACCAGGAGCTGTAAGAGACATTTTAATTTTTAAATCGTTTTTATCAATTAATCTAATATCATATATAAGTCCTAAATCATAAATATTTACTGGTAATTCAGGATCATGAATAGTTTTAAGGCTCTCGACTATTTCACTTTTATCGATAAATCTAGTAGAACTATTATTTTTTTTACCTGCTGTTGCAATAAATGGCGCATGAGGATCTAAGGAAGGGTGATTAGGCATAAAAGCTGATAATGGGAGTTTGTCATCACTATTCATACTAAACACCAAATATTTTTTTTACTTTTGTAAGTGAATTTGCTAACTCATCAAAATCTTCTTTTGTTGAATAGGCTCCCACCGATGCTCTGGTAGTTGAAACTAATTTAAAAGCATCCATTAAAGGCTGTGCACAATGATGCCCTGCTCTTACTGCAATCCCTTCTCTGTCAATAATTGTAGCTATATCATGTGGATGAGCACAATCCATTGTAAAAGATACAACACCTGTTTTATTAGGAGCTTTTCCAAATACAGATACACCATCAATTGAATCTAATAAAGAAGTACCATAGTCGATAATATTTTTTTCATGACGCCCAATTTCTTCAATTCCAATTTCATTAACCCAATCAATTGCTTCTCCCAAAGCAATTGCTTCAACAATTGGTGGTGTTCCAGCTTCAAATCTTAAGGGAGGATCAGCATATGTAGATTTTTGGATTTTTACAATATCGATCATGTCACCACCACCTAAGAATGGTGGCATCTTATCTAACAAGTTATATCTTCCAAATAAGATTCCTATACCAGTAGGACCATATAATTTGTGTCCTGAAAAACAGTAAAAATCACAACCTAGATCAATTACATCAACTTTTTCATGGATAACACCCTGACAACCGTCTACCACACTTATTGCTCCACATTCTTTAGCTATTTTGCAGATTTCTTTAACAGGGAAAGTAGTTCCTAAAACATTAGAAACATGAGGAAAAGCAATAATTTTTGTTTTATCAGAGACTAAATCTCTAATTATATCTGGATTAAATTCAGAGTTTGGATCGACATGTGCAGCTTTTATCTTAACATTTTTTTGTTCTGCAATAATTTGCCATGGGACTATATTGGCATGATGTTCTGCAATAGTAATAATTATTTCGTCGCCGGCAGATAAATTCTTCATTCCCCAACTATATGCTATAAGATTTAATGCTGCAGTAGCACCAGATGTAAAAATTACTTCATTTTCAGAACAATTTATAAATTTAGCTACTTTTATTCTTGAACCTTCGTATTTAGCAGTTGCTTCTTCAGACAACTTGTGAAGACCTCTGTGAACATTAGAATAATTAAAAGAATAGCTTTTGCTTATAGCATCTAATACTCTTTTAGGTTTTTGCATAGATGCGGCAGAGTCAAGATAAACTAGTTTTTTATCCCAAACTTTCCTTTGAAGAGCTGGAAATTGATCTTTAATAAAATTTGTATCATATACTTTCATGTAATTAAATTTCTTTACTAATAATTTCTGACAAAGCTAGCTCAGCTTCTTCAAAAACATAATTTTGTATAGATTCCTCTACTGACTCATTAATAATATCTTTAAGAAAAGCGGTTATAAGTATTTGTTTTGCTTTTTTTTCTGAAATGCCTCTACTTTTAAGATAAAACAGTTGATCATCGTCTATCTCTCCAACGGTTGCACCATGTGCACAAATTACATCATCTGCATAAATTTCAAGCTCAGGTTTTGCATTTGCGATTGCATTTTCTGATAATAAAATAGCCCTGCTCATTTGTTGTCCATCAGTTTTCTGTGCATCTGGAGCCACCCTAACTTTACCTTGAAAAACGCCTGTAGATTTACCCCCCAATACACCTCTAACAATTTGTTTTGAAGTACAGTTGGGTACATCATGATAGATAGCTGTTGTTAGGTCATGGTGTTGATTTTTAGAAGACAAATATACACCATTAAGATTTAAATTACAATTTTCTCCTTTTAAATAAGCATGAGTTTCTGAGCGTGTAAACAACCCGCCTTTAATTAACGAAAAAGAGTTATAATTAGATTTTTCTGATAAGAAAGTACAATTAGCTGACAAATTGTAAGATTGTTGATTATCATTAAAAATTTTCAATGAATTAATTGACGCATTTTTTTTTAGTTCAACTAATTGTAAAGGCATAATGAGAGAACTTAAATGGTTAAATCGTTCAATTATTGTTATGCTACTGTTGTCTTTTAACTCTATATACAAAGCAGGATGAACAGATGTGTCGTCATCACCACCTTCATAAATTATTTCAAAAAGATCTCTTATCTTTACATCTTTTTCAATTGTTAATTTTACTATTGAAGGGGTACATGAAAATGAAACATTTGTAGAAGGATGATCTTTCAAGTTACTATCTTTAAACTTATGAAAGCATCTAAGGGAGTCCTCTTCTCCTAAAATATTCAAAGATACACCTGGTGGTAATTTTGATGATAAATCTTCTCGAAGAGCACCATCTACAAATCTTATTATTTTAGAACTTTTGAACTTTGATACAGAGGAAATTTGTTTTTTGAAATTAGGTGTTATTGGGGTTATCTCTTTCCTGGATAAAACACCTAACCTACTTAATCTCCAAGTTTCTTCTCGAGGGCTTGGCCAACTTTTGAAATCATTCGATGCTAATTTTCTAAAACTTTTTTCTTCAAATTGACTAACGTGATCTTTTACGGAAATGATATAGTTATCTTTAACATTATGCAGCATTAATCAAACCTGCATAACCATTTTTTTCAACTTCCAATGCTAGTTCAGGGCCTCCAGATTTTATAATGTTACCATCAGATAAAATATGAACAAAATCTGGAACAATATAATCTAAGAGTCTTTGATAATGCGTAATTACAACTATAGCATTTTCGTCATTTCTTTGCGCATTTACTCCATCCGAAACTATTTTCAACGCATCAACATCTAAACCTGAGTCAGTTTCGTCTAAAATTGAAACTTTTGGCTTAAGCATTGCCATTTGTAAAATTTCAAAACGTTTTTTTTCTCCACCAGAAAAACCAACATTTACAGCTCTCTTTAACATCTCATCTTTAACAAACATTTTTGAAGCAACTTTTCTAGCTTCTTTAACGAATGCTAAATGATCTAGTTCTTCCTCCCCTAGAAATTTTCTTCTAGAATTAACAGCTTCTCTTAAAAAACTCATCCCACCTACACCTGGTAATTCAACAGGATATTGAAAAGCTAAAAACAAACCTGACCTTGCTCTCTCGTCAGCCTCCATGTCCGACAAAGACTGTCCCTCTAAAAAAACTTCTCCACTTTCTAATTCATAACCATCTCTTCCAGCTAACATGTATGATAAAGTACTTTTACCTGAGCCATTAGGTCCCATAATAGCGTGAACCTCACCACTATTTACTGATAAAGACAAACCTTTTAGAATATCTTTATCGTCAAGTTTTAATTTAGCATTTTTAATTTCAAGTAGTGACATCTTTCTTCCAAATATTTAGTTAAATAATTTAAATTACCCAACTGATCCTTCCAAACTGATTCCAATCAGTTTTTGTGCTTCAACTGCAAACTCCATGGGTAATTCTTTCATAACTTCTTTACAAAAACCATTGACGATTAATGATGTAGCCTGTTCTGTATCAAGACCTCTTTGTAAACAATAAAAAAGCTGATCTTCAGATATTTTTGAAGTAGTTGCTTCATGTTCAACCCGAGCGTGGGGTGTAAATTGATTAATATATGGAACAGTGTGTGCACCGCATTTATCACCAATTAGTAAGGAGTCGCATTGAGTAAAATTTCTTGAACCTTTTGCATTTTTTTGTATTTGAACTTGGCCTCTATAAGTGTTTTGGGCTTTACCAGCTGAAATTCCTTTTGAAATAATAGTTGATTTTGTATTTTTCCCGATATGAATCATTTTTGTACCAGTATCAGCTTGTTGTGCGTTATTAGCGACAGCTACTGAATAAAATTCGCCAACAGAATCATCACCTTTAAGTACGCATGATGGGTATTTCCATGTTATAGCAGAACCAGTTTCTACTTGTGTCCATGAAATTTTAGATTTTTTTCCAAGACAATTTCCTCTTTTAGTAACAAAATTGTAAATACCACCTCTACCATCTTTGTCACCTGGATACCAGTTTTGAACTGTTGAATACTTTATCTCTGCGTTATTCATAGCAACTAATTCTACTACTGCTGCGTGAAGTTGATTTTCATCTCTTTGTGGAGCAGTACATCCTTCTAGGTAAGATACATATGTATTATCTTCTGCAATAATAAGTGTCCTTTCAAACTGTCCAGAATTTTGTTCATTAATTCGGAAGTAGGTTGATAACTCCATAGGGCACTTAACTCCTTTTGGTATGTAGACAAAAGACCCATCTGTAAAAACAGCAGAGTTTAAAGCAGCATAATAATTATCACTAATTGGTATAACTGATCCAATATATTTTTTTACAAGATCAGGATGAGACTGAACTGCTTCCGAAATAGGACAAAAAATTATACCTTCTTTAGCTAATTTTTCTCTAAATGTGGTTGCAACTGAGACAGAATCAAATACATAGTCTACTGCAACGCCTGCTAAAACTTCTTGTTCTTTAATTGGTATACCTAATTTTTCATAAGTCCTTAATAATTCTGGATCAACCTCATCAAGACTATTTAATTTTGGTTTGGTTTTAGGAGCTGAATAATAATAAATATCTTGAAAATTAATTTTAGGAAAATCAACCATAGCCCAATTAGGTGCTTCCATTGAAAGCCATTTTTTATATGCTTTTAGTCTCCAATCTAATAACCATTTAGGTTCTTTTTTCTTATGTGAAATAAATTTAACAATATCTTCACTGAGACCAAGTGGGGCTTTTTCAGCTTCAAGGTCAGTAACAAAACCATATTTATAAGTACTTGAAACTTCTTTTACTTTGTCAATTGTTTCTTGAGTAGCAACCATCTAATTTCCTTTTAATTTATTCTATCAATCAATGCATCTTTATTATCATCTAGTAAAAATGGAGTTTCATAACTTAAAAGCTCTTTTAAAGATATATCATTAAGAGATTTTCTAATAATCTCATTAATTTTGTTCCATTTTCCACCTAAAAAACAAATATCGCTGGCTTCACAAAAACTTTCAGATTTATCAACACAAGATGTTAAAGTTATAGGTCCATCGAGTGCTTCTATAATCTCTACAACTGAAATTTCTGAAGAATTTCTGTTTAACATATAACCACCAAGTGCTCCACGATTTGCCTTAATAAAATCACTTTTTGAAACTAGTAATTTTAGTAGCTTTTGAACTGTATATAATGCCAGTCCAGTTTCTTTTGATAATTCAGTTGCCGACATTGAAGACCCTGGTCTTCGTGCTAGGGTGCCGAGGCAGACAACAGCGTAATCAGTCATTTTACTGAGTTTTATCATAAACTTTATATAGTACACTTCTAGTACTAATTAAAGATTAAAGTTAAATTAATTTCTAACTTCGTTTCTTAAGTGATATTTTCCTTTTTTCATACCACTGAAAATTTCATCCAAATCTGGGTGTTCAAGTGGACCATTTTCTCCATCATCTACTAGATTTTGTTGAGAAACATAAGCTGTATAAAAAGTTTCTGTATTTTCAGCCATCAGATGATAATAAGGTTGATTTCGGGAGGGTCTAATTTCTGCAGGAATAGATTGATACCACTCTTCAGTATTTGAAAATTCAGGATCAACATCTACAATAACCCCTCTAAAAGGATAAATACGATGCTTTACAATATCTCCTATATTAAATAAAGGATCTCTATAAACTTTAATATTGGTTGAATTTTTTGTTTCAGAAATAGAGTGATCTATTTTCGCTTCATCTTTTTTTTTGCTAGACATTCTTTTACCTTAAATACTTTGATAAAACTTTATATAGTTAAGTCTTTGACTTAATATTTAATACTTGTCTACCTTTGTACATACCCGTTTTAAGGTCAATATGATGAGGTCTATGAAGTTCACCAGTATCTTTGCTTTCAACATACGCATCAGGGCTTAAGGAATCATGAGAACGTCTCATGCCTCTTCTAGATCTGGTAATTTTACTTTTTGGTACAGCCATAACTCATTCTCACCTTTTAAAAAATATGATATATGGTGGAGCTGGACGGGATCGAACCGACGACCTCCTGCTTGCAAAGCAGGCGCTCTCCCAATTGAGCTACAGCCCCATACATTTATAATTGTTTAGATATCCCTAGAAAGCCATATCGTCAAGATTTTTTATATATATAAGTCAAATTATTTAACATTTTTATTTAGATATTATATGTTATCAAGCTGTGAAACTATCAATAAGGAATAAAATGTTTTTTGGTAAAGTGAAAACAGAGTTGTCTTTAGGTGGAATTCTATCATCATCCATAGAAATTTATAAAAATAAAAATAAAATAAAAATTTCAAAAGGAACAATTATCAACAAAAATTTACTAGATCTTTTATTATTAAATAACGTTGAGCATATAAAATGTGCTAAGTTGGATGATGATGAAATTGATGAAAACTCATCAGTTCATGAGATATCAAAAAAGATTATTGCTTCAAAAAAATCCAATATCATAATTCAAGATCCAAAAAATGGAAGATGTAACTTAGTATCCAGTGTTGATGGAATAATAATATTTCAACCAAACCAACTATTTTCTATTAATTCAGTAACAAATGATATTGGAATAGCTTCTTTAAAAGCTTTTTCAAAGGTCAAAAAAAATCAGATAGTTGCCTCAATTAAAGCTATTCCTTTTGGAATTAAAAAAAATAACCTTCAAAATATAATCAATGTTTGCCAAGAATGTTTTAAAATTTTACCTTTTCAAAAAAAAAATATTCATCTTATTCAAACAACTAATCAAAATACTCGTGCAAAAATTTTAGAAAAAACTTTAGAAGTTACAAAGGAAAGATTGTCATCTTGTGGAATTAATAAAATTAGAGAAAAAAAATGTCCTCATGAAATTAAATCTATATGTGAGCAATTAAAAAAAAGTGTTAATGAAGATGCAGATATAATTTTAATATTCGGAACATCTGCTATATCTGACATTAATGATATAATACCTCAGTCAATACTTGAAATTAATGGTACAATTTTACGTTTGGGAATGCCAGTTGAACCTGGAAATTTAATTCTGCTAGCTGAGATTGAAATTTCAAAAAAACATATTTCAATAATTGGCATGCCTGGATGTGCTAGATCAAAAAAAGAAAATGGAGTTGATTGGATTCTATGGAGGAAATTATGTGACTTAAAAATTTCTTCAGACGACATAAATCATATGGGTAATGGAGGTTTGTTATGACAAAGATTAGTTTTAATATTTATCATAATCCAAGATGTTCAAAATCCAGAGAAGCACTAGAAATTCTCAATTCCAAAACCAGAGACTTTAAAATAATAAAATATCTAGACGATGGAATAGATATTATTGAACTCAAATCTATACTTGATTTAAATAATATATCTAAAGACGAAATAATAAGAACAAATGAAAATTCATATAAAGAATTAAAATTAACAAAAAAAGATTTGTCTAAAGATGCAATAATTAATTATATTTATAAATTTCCAATTTTATTGCAAAGGCCAATAATTTGTAAATATCAAAATAATAAGTTAGTCCAATCAGTTATTGGAAGGCCTCCAGAAACAGTTCTAAGTCTGTTTGACTAAATCTTAATTTTTAACTTGACCAATGTGTGATTGATTTTTTTTTCTAGAAAGTTCAATTTGTTTTTGACGTTCTTTAAATCTCTTTTTTTGTTTATTATTTGAAGATTTAAAACAATGATGGCAACTCTCTCCTTGGACAAAGTACTTATGCTTTTTATCATTTTGACTTATAGGCATTCTACAAGCAAAGCACATTTCATAATGACCTAGTTCTAGGTTGTGATCAACAGAAACTCTATAATCAAAAACAAAACAACTACCATTCCATCTACTTTCTTTTTTTGGAATCTTTTCAAGATATTTTAAAATTCCACCCTCTAAATGATATACTTCTTCAAAACCAAGAGACCTTAAATAAGATGTAGATTTTTCACATCTAATACCACCAGTACAAAACATAGCAATTTTTTTATTTTTAATTTCAGGATCTTTATTTATTAAATTTTTATTAACCCAATCTGGAAATTCTCTAAAATTTTTTATATTTGGATTTATAGCATTTTCGAAAGAGCCTATTGATACTTCATAACTATTTCTTGTATCAATTAACAACAAATTTTTATCTGATATTAAATCATTCCAATTTTCTGGCTTAACATAATCTCCAACAATCTTTTTTGGTGAGATTTCTGGTAACCCAATTGTAACAATCTCTTTCTTTAGTCTTATTTTCATTCTGAAGAAAGGATTTTTATAGGCAAACGAGTATTTAGGCTCTAAATCAATTAAAAAATCTAAACACCAAAGTTTTTCTAATGCTACTGTAATCTCATTTTTTGTTCCTGCTATTGTTCCATTAACACCCTCTTTTGCTATTAAAATTGTACCTTTAATTTCAGTCTTATTGAAAATTGATTTTAATGAATTTTGCAATGCAACGGTATCTGAAACTTCAAAAAATTTGTAAAAAGCAGTTACAATTTTAACATCAGGTGTATTTAGTTTTTTTTCATTTAGTTTTAAAAAATTAAGATAATTTGATTTAGGTGACATTTTGTTTTATTTAAAATTTAAATATAGAAGATTTAAGTTTAATAGCATAAACAAGTATATAAGTTAAAAAAAATTTAAAATTTATAAACTAATATGGAGAATTTATATGTCAGAGATAATTATGGAACACATTACCCTAGAAAAAGCAAATTTGATAATCCAAAACTCTATTAAAAAAGCAAGAGAAATTAAAATTAATCCTATAATGGTTGTAGTTTTAGATCATCGTGGTGCAATCAAAGCATGTTTAGGAGAAGATGGAATAAGTAGTTTACGTTTTAAGATTGCACATGGTAAAGCAAATGGAGCTTTCCAAATGGGAATGGGATCAAGAGCATTATTTAATAGAGCGGAACAACAAGCTTATTTCATTAATGCTGTAAATGCACTAACAAATGGTGAATTAGTTCCAGTCCCTGGAGGTGTTTTAATAAGAGACAAAAATAATAACATTATAGGTTCTGTAGGTATATCAGGAGATACATCCGATAATGATGAAATTGCTGCTATTTCTGGTATTGAAGCAGCTGGATTTAAACCTGATATTGGATAAGTTAATTAAAATATAGTAAAATTAAAACAGGCGAAAATGTCAAAATTAATAATAAAAGAATACCAATTAATGGTTTTTCATTGATTGAAACAATGTTTATTTTTTCAATTCTTGAATAACCATCCAGAACTCTTTCTATAATTTTCATTTTTTTTACAATTTGATAATACAAAATAGCTAAGATATGAATTCCAATTAATATATATAAAAAATAATGAAGAATATTATGAATATAGGTCCAATCACTTGTAAGATTTGGTGTTAAAAACGAAAGTGGTGCGTCATAAAGAATATCATCACTCGAAAACAACCCTGACACAGATATTGATAATAAAACCATCATAAATATTATAGTAGAATAGCATCCTATTGGTGTCCTAATTGATGTAATGTTATTAGTTTTTGAAAATTGGGATAATGCATCTACAATTGAAAGATTAAAGCTTGTGAATCTCGAATAATAAGTGCCAAAAAATCCCCACAAAATTCTAAAAAAAACCAAACCTAACAGTGCTACACCAAAATACTGATGAAGATCTAACATATTCATTTTTGCTGATGATATAGAACCTATGACAAGAAGAATTAAACTTATATGAAATAGTCTTAAAGGGAGATCCCATATTTTTTTATTTCTTATATTTTCTTTCAAAATAACTCATCTTTATGTTAGACGTAATTTTTAATTATAAAATTACTAGATATGAATTTAAATTGGAATAGTAAAATGCTGACTGCATTTTACGAGATCACAAAAACAGATAAAAACTTCAAAAAGATATTTGAA
>ENA-OSEY01001529-OSEY01001529.1-marine-metagenome-genome-assembly--contig:-NODE-1529-length-15854-cov-13.667427_pt1 | contig 15854 bp, 16 predicted proteins | sample MGYA00248465_ERZ534230 | MGnify/ENA primary metagenome ERZ534230 (study PRJEB26409, sample SAMN06344110) | marine metagenome | isolation source: Sea water from surface | place: Atlantic Ocean:Southern...
AATCCATACCCTCCATGAATTTGCATTGCTTCACTGGTTATCTCCATTGCATTGTCTGTGAAAAGTGATTTAACAACCGGTGTCATTAATGAAACGAGATCTGAAGCCTCTTGTTTTATTTTTTCATCAGAATGATTCAAACTTACTTCAATTTGCTGAGATAGCCAGAAACTCAAGGCTCTTTGTCCTTCTATCATAGATTTCATGCTTAAAAGTGATCTTCTTATATCAACATGATCAATAATAAAATCTGCGCCATTGTTTGATTTAGAATTAAATGCCTTCCCCTGTTTTCTTTCTTTGGCATAAGTAAGAGAATTTTGGTATGCAATTTCTGAAATTCCAAGTCCCTGAATCCCAACAATTATTCTTTCTAAATTCATCATTGTAAACATAGAGTTTAGACCTTTATTTTTAGGTCCAATCATGTATCCAACAGCATCATCAAAATTTAAAACACATGTTGCAGATCCTTTAATTCCCATTTTATTTTCAATAGAGCCTGTTGAAACACCATTTCTTGGTCCAACAGTTCCATCTTTATTTAAAACGAATTTGGGAACTAAAAATAAACTAATTCCTTTAGTCCCTGCCGGAGAGTCTGTTGATCGAGCTAACACTAAATGAATAATATTTTCTGTTAAATCTTGGTCACCTGAGGTAATGAAAATTTTTTGTCCACTTATCTTGTATGTTCCATCTTTTTGATCTACAGCTTTAGTTTTTAACAAACCTAAATCTGTTCCACATACTGGTTCTGTAAGACACATTGTACCACTCCATTTCCCCTCTACCATTTTAGGTAAATAAGTATTCTTTATTTCTTCATCTGCATGTCTTAGTAAACAATTATATGCCCCAATTGTTAGTTCGCTATAAAGTTTAAATGACAAGCTTGCTGATGAAAGCATTTCATCAAAAAATGTACTGACTGTTTTTGGCATTCCTTGTCCACCGTATTTTGGATCACAAGATAAAGAAATCCATCCATCTTCTATAAATTTTTGGTAAGCCTCTTTGTATCCTGGGGGTGTTCTGACAACTCCATTTTCAAGAACTGCAGGCGTTTCATCTCCACTCTTTGCAAGAGGCAAAATTAAGTTTTGAGTTATTTTAGCTGCTTCATCCAAAATATCTTTTACTAATTCTGAGTTAACTTCCTTGTATTTTTCAATCTCATTATATTTTTTATTGTTTCTCAATTTATCAAAGAGAAACATCATATCTTCTACAGGTGCATTATAAGTTGGCATAAGTATACTTTAGAATAAATGTTAAATTATTGCAATTTTGAAATTATCGCATCACCCATTACTGATGTAGATACCTCTTTCATTCCTTTGGAAATAATATCTTTAGTTCTAAGACCTTCATCTAGAACATCTTGAACAGCTTTTTCCAAACTATCTGCTTCTTTATCAAGGTCTAAGGAATATCTCAAAGCCATAGCAAAGCTTAAAATTGTAGCAATTGGGTTCGCTATACCTTGTCCAGCTATGTCTGGTGCAGATCCATGAACTGGCTCATATAGTGATCGCATATTACCATTTTTATCTTTTGCTCCTAAAGAAGCTGAAGGTAAAAGTCCTAGAGAACCAGTAAGCATTGCTGCTTCATCAGATAACATATCACCAAAAAGGTTATCGGTAACAATCACGTCAAATTGTTTTGGATTTCTTACTAATTGCATTGCACAATTGTCAGCAAGCATATGATTCAATTCAACATCGCTATATTCTTTTTCATGAATTGATTGAACTTCTTCTTTCCATAATTGGCCAGCTTCCATTACATTTGATTTTTCACAAGAAGTAACTTTATTGTTTCTTTTTCTTGCTAGATCAAATGCAACTCTAGCTACTCTCTGAATTTCACTTGAGGTGTAAACATGTGTATTTATTCCTTTTCTTTCTCCATTATCTATAGGCTTAATTCCTCTCGGTTCACCGAAATATATTCCTCCAGTTAGTTCTCTTACGAAAAGTAAGTCTAAATCAGAAACAAGCTCGGGTTTTAAACTTGATGCATCAACAAGTTGTTTAAAACATATTGCAGGTCTAAGATTTGCAAATAACTTTAATTCTTTTCTTAATTTTAAAAGTGCTCTCTCTGGTTTTTTAGAAAAGTCAAGATTATCCCACTTCGGTCCACCTACTGCACCTAAAATAACTGCTGCACTTTCCTGTGCCTTATAAAAAGCCTCATCAGTTATTGGTGAACCATGCTTATCATAAGCAGCTCCACCAACTAGGTCTTTGTCTATTTCAAAATCTAAAGATTTTTTTGAGTTGAACCATTCAATTATCTTTTCAACCTCGGCCATAACTTCCGGACCAATACCATCACCAGGCAATAGTAGTATTTTTCTCTTTTTAATTTTAATCACTAAAAATCCAAGGCTTTGATGTTTTTATTTTATTTTCATAGGAAATTATTTTGTCTGACTTTTCTAATGATAATGCAATATCATCAAGTCCTTCTATCAAACATTTTTTCTTAAATTGATCTATTTCAAATTTGATTTCTTTATTTCCAAAATTTATTGTTTGTTCAGGCAAATTTACAGAAATTTCCTCTTTTCTTTTTGAATATTCTGAGATCTCTTTAATTTGGTCTTCTGAAATTGTAATCGGCAAGATGCCATTTTTAAAACAGTTATTGTAAAATATGTCTGCATAACTAGAACTTATCACACAAGTAATTCCAAAATCTAACAAAGCCCAAGGTGCGTGTTCTCTTGAAGATCCGCATCCAAAATTTTTTCCTGCTATTAAAATTTTTGAATTATCGTAAGGACTATTATTTAAAATAAAATCATTAATTTCTTTACCACTTTGGTCATATCTCATTTCAAAGAATAAGTTTTTTCCTAATCCTGTTCTTTTAATAGTTTTTAAAAACTGTTTGGGAATTATCATATCTGTATCTATGTTTACGATAGGAAGATAAGCAGGAATACTTTTGATTGAACTAAATTTTTTCATTTAATTTTGGTACTTTCTAACATCATCTAAATTCCCAGATATTGCAGCTGCTGCAGCCATTGCAGGGCTAACTAAATGTGTTCTACCACCTCTTCCTTGTCTTCCCTCAAAATTTCTGTTTGATGTCGACGCACATCTTTCCTCTGGCTTAAGTTTATCTGCATTCATAGCTAAACACATTGAACAGCCTGGTTCTCTCCATTCAAAACCTGATTGTAAAAATATTTTATCTAAACCCTCTTGTTCAGCTTGCTCCTTAACTAATCCAGATCCAGGAACGATCATTGCATGCACATGATTGGCAATTTTTTTATCTTTAAGAATTTTAGCTGCTTCTCTGATATCTTCTATTCTTCCATTAGTGCAGCTTCCAATAAAAACTTTATCTATCTTAATATCTTGGATTTTTGTATTTGGTTTTAAACCCATATAATTTAATGATCTGTTAATTGAATTTTTTCTATCTGGATCAGTTTCGTTTTCAGGACTCGGAACTTTACCATCTATTTCCACCACATCTTGTGGAGATGTTCCCCAAGTTACCATTGGTTTTATTTGAGAACCATCTAATGTTAACTCTTTGTCAAAGTTTGCATCTTTATCAGACTTTAATGTGTGCCAATATTCTAAGGCTTTATCCCAGTTTTCTCCCTTTGGTGACATTGGTTTTCCTTTTAAATACTTAAATATTTTCTCATCTGGTTGTATAAGTCCTGCTCTAGCACCACCTTCAATAGTCATATTGCAAATTGTCATTCTCTGCTCAACACTTAGATCAGAAATAAGATTTCCAGCATACTCAATTACGTAACCTGTACCTCCTGCAGTACCTATTTTTCCAATGATTTGTAAAATTACATCTTTTGATGTTACCCCAATAGGTAACGACCCATTAACACTTATCCTAAAATTTTTTGATTTCTTTTGAACTAAAGTTTGTGTTGCTAAAACATGTTCTACTTCAGACGTTCCAATTCCAAATGCTAAAGCTCCAAATGCACCATGTGTTGCAGTATGACTATCACCGCAAACAATAATATTACCAGGTTGTGTAAATCCCTGCTCAGGCCCAATGATATGAACAATACCTTGTCGTTTGTCATCCATTCCGAATAACTCTACTCCAAATTCTTTACAATTCTTATTCAAAGTTTCAACTTGAATTCTTGAGTCTTCATCAGCAATTCCCTCTGATCTGTCAGTAGTAGGAACATTGTGATCTGCAACAGCAAGTGTTAATTTTGGATGTCTGACTTTTCTGTTAGAATTTCTTAATCCCTCAAATGCCTGAGGGCTGGTCACCTCATGAATTAAATGTCTATCTACAAATAATAAAGATGTTCCATCTGGTTGTTCATCAACTAGGTGATCATTCCAAATTTTATCGTAAGTTGTAAGAGACATTTAGAAAAAAATTATTTTTTCTGATCTTGATTATCTTTCGTTTCTTCTTTTTTAGCAGGCTCTACTTTTGGAGCTTCTGCTTTAGCTTCTTCTTTTGGAGCTTCTGCTTTAACTTCTTCTTTTGGAGCTTCTGCTTTAACTTCTTCTTTTGGAGCTTCTGCTTTAGCTTCTTCTTTTGGAGCTTCGGTTTGAGGCTCAGTAGAAGGCATTACATTTTCTTCAGTGACTTCATTAATTTTAGTTTCTAAATCAATACCAATTGTTTTCTTAATTTTTTCAGCTATTCTTGCAGATTTACCTGTTCTATCTCTTAAGTAGTATAGTTTTGCTCTTCTTACTTTACCTGATCTAACAACTTTAATTGTATCAACAATTGGACTATACAATGCAAAAGTCCTCTCCACTCCTTCTCCAAATGAAATTTTTCTAACTGTAAATGAAGAGTTTATATCTCTACTTTTTTTTGCAATACAAACACCTTCAAAATATTGAATTCTGTCTCTTTTACCCTCGGTTATTCTTACCCCAACTTTAACTATATCCCCTGGAAAAAAGTCAGGATGTTTTCTCTCTGCAATGATTTTGTTTAAATTTGATCTGTTAATTTCTTCTATATTTTTCATTTTAATTTTTCTTATATTTTTGCCATAAATCTGGTCTTCGGTCGCGTGTTATAGCCTCAGATTGAGATAAACGCCAGTCTTTAATTTTACTATGATCTCCCGATAATAAGACATCTGGAACCGATTTTTCCTCCCAAATCTGTGGTTTTGTGTATTGAGGATACTCTAAAAGACCGTTTTCAAAAGTTTCATCAGAAGCTGATTTATCATTTCCTAAAACACCTGGCAGAAGTCTCAAAACACTATCGAGAACTACAAGAGCTGCTGTTTCTCCACCTGATAACACATAATCCCCTATACTTATTTCTTCGATATTTCTTGTAGATAAAATCCTTTCATCAACTCCTTCAAAATGTCCACAAATCAAAGAAAATGATTTTTCCTTTGATAAATCTTGAGCAAGCTTTTGATCAAATTTTTTTCCCTTTGGTGAGAGATAAAAAATCCTTTCTCCATTCTTAACATTTTGATCAATAGAGTTTGCCAACACATCAGGCTTAAGTAACATTCCTGAACCACCACCATATGGAGTGTCATCTACCGTCTTATGTTTATCTTTCGCGGCATCTCTAATATTAATCACATTTAGACTCCACAAATTTTTAGCTAATGCTTTGCCGTAAAGACCTTTGTTTAAAGGACCCGGAAAAACTTCTGGATAAAGTGTAAATAATTGAGCTTGTAACATATGTAAAATTTAAACTATTTTTTTTCCTCCTTAGGAACTGCTTCTGCTTTAGGAGCTTCTTCCTTTTTAGCTTCTGCTTTAGGAGCTTCTTCCTTTTTAGCTTCTGTTTTAGGAGCTTCTTCCTTTTTAGCTTCTGCCGCTGGGGCTGCTTCTCCTTTAGGAGCTTCTTCTTTTTTGGCTTCCTCAGAACCTTCTTTTTTTCTATCCTTTTTAGGAATTGCTTTTTGAGGATTGTTACCATTAGCTGGCATTGGCATTAATTCATTTTCACCTAAAATCCTTGCCACTCTTGTAGTAGGCTGTGCACCTTGACTCAACCAGTACTTAATTCTTTCAGCCTCTAATCCAATTCTTTCTTTTTTTTCTTTTGGCAATAATGGATTAAAGAAACCTACTTTCTCTATAAATCTTCCATCCCTTGCAAAACGACTGTCAGCAACTACAACTTTATAAACGGGTCTCTTCTTTGTGCCTCCTCGTGATAATCTAAGTTTTAACATTTACTCTCCTTTTTTTTATTTCAGTTGATTAAATAATTCTGGAGGTATTCCTTTATCGGACATACCTTTCAGATTTCCTTTTGACATCTTTTTCATCATTTCAGACATCATTTTAAATTGTTTTAACAATTTATTGATAGTGGCTGGATCAGTTCCAGAGCCATTAGCAATTCTTTTTTTTCTCGAACCATCAATTATTTTTGGGTTCTCTCTTTCTTTTTTTGTCATTGATAAAATTATAGCTTCATTCTTTGTAATCACACTTTCATCTATTCCAGCCGCATCCATTTGTGATTTAACTTTTGAAACACCTGGCATAAAAGACATTATGCCCTCGATCCCACCCATTTTTTTCATTTGTCTTAATTGAGTCAGGTAATCCTGCATTGAAAATTGTCCTTTTTTTAAATTTTCCTCTGTCTTTTTAATATTTTCCTCACCTAAATCTTGAGCTGCTTTTTCAACAAGAGATACTATGTCTCCCATTCCAAGAATTCTGTTTGCAATTCTATCTGGATGAAATACCTCAAGATTTTCAATTTTCTCACCTATACCTAAAAACTTAATTGGAACCTGTGAAATAAATTTCATACTAACTGCAGCTCCGCCTCTAGCATCACCGTCTGCTCTAGTTAAAATTATTCCAGAAAGATTAACTGTGTTTTTAAATTCTTTTGCTACAGATGCTGCAACTTGTCCAGTGAGTGAATCAGCAACTAAAAAAGTCTCTGCAGGCTTAATTGTATTCTCAATTTGCTTAATTTCACTCATCATTTGTAAATCTATTTGTGTTCTACCAGCGGTATCAAATAAAATAATATCTGCACCATTCAGATTGGCAGCACTAATAGCTCTTTGACAGATGTCAGCCGGTTGTTGTCCTTCAATTATTGGAAGAGTTAAAATGTTATTTTGTTCACCTAAAGATTTTAATTGTTCTTGTGCAGCTGGCCTATAAATATCTAAACTAACCATCATTACTTTCTTTTTTTTTGTGTTTTCTAAATATCTTGCAAGTTTAGCAGTAGTTGTAGTTTTTCCTGAACCTTGAAGCCCAACCAACATCATGGGTACTGGTGGTACTGCATTAAGATTTACGTCATTGTTTTTTTCACCTAGTAAGTTAACTAATTCATCATATACAATCTTTACAACCATATCTCCTGGAGACGTAGATCTGATTATTTCCTGTCCTAAAGCTTTAGGTTTAACTTTTTCAATAAAATCTTTTGCAACTTCAAGAGATACATCTGCTTCTAATAAAGCTTGTCTAATACCTCTTAGCCCCTCATCCACTTGATTTTCATCAAGAGATGGTGCTTTTTTTAAAGAGGAAAAAACTTCCTCAAATTTATTTGTCAAATTTTCAAACATATTTATTACACGCATTAGTAATCGCACTAGTGGGCGAACCCTCGCTGACTAGTGTCGATCTCTTTGTTTCCAAAGACACCGCAAATTTAACGTTTTTGCGGAAACTGGCACAAACTATAATAGAGGTTCAAAAAGTCAATAAATAAGTTAAATAAGTATATATGGACATAAAAGCTTTTAAAATGGATGGTCTAGGAAACGACTTTGTTATTGTTGATAGAAGAAAAAGTGAAATAAATCTTACCAAAGAACAGATAATAAAAATAGGCGATAGGAATAATGTTGGGTTTGATCAAATAATTTTTATTGAAAAAAAAGTTAAAGACGTTTTACCAATTAAAATTTATAATCCCGATGGAATAGAAGTTGGTGCGTGTGGAAATGGAAGTAGGTGCATAGCTTATTTAATTTCAAAAGAGAATAATCAAAAAACTATAAAATTAGAGGCACAAAATAAAATTTTGGAAGCAGAAATTTTAAGTGAAAAACTAGTAAGAATAAATATGGGTCTTCCAGAATTTAAAGACAATAAAAGTATCCCTATAAAAGAAGGATTAGATCCTAGAAAAGTCTCAATTGATTTCATTCAAAAGGAATATGGGGATGGAATATGTGTTAATGTAGGTAATCCACATATTGTTTTTTTTGTTGAAGACTGCGAAAAAATAGATATTCAAAAAATTGGTCCTAAAATTGAAAACCACCATTATTTTCCTGAAAGAATAAATGTAACTTTTGCAGAAGTAGCAGATGATTATGAAAATATAAAAGTAAATGTTTGGGAGAGAGGAGCGGGCCAAACTAAAGCCTGTGGAACTGCTGCATGTGCAACTGTTGTTGCAGGATATCTAAATCAATTAACTGAGAAAATTTGCAAGGTCCATTTCAAAGAAGGAACTTTAGAGATCATATTTGATATGGGTGGGGGCAATGTATATATGACTGGACCTGTATCAGAAATTAAAGAGATAACATTAAAAATTTAATGGGAATTTTTGATAAATTTAAAATAGGTTTCCAGAAAAGTGCTTCTGCATTTTCATCTGGTTTAAAAGAAATAATCATAAAAAAAGAAATAGATGATGAAAACTTAAATAAAATAGAAGAATTTTTGATTCAATCAGATGTGGGTGTAGAAGCTGCCTCTGAAATAAAAGAAATAATTTCAAGAAAAAAAATTGATCCTAATAAAGATTTATCAAAAGAAATAAACTCTATTTTAAAAGAATATATAATTTCTTTGATGAAACCCTTAGAAAATAATTCTTTTTTTGAAAAGAGAGATAAGCTTAGTGCAACTTTAATTTCAGGTGTAAATGGTGTTGGTAAAACAACCACGATAGGAAAAATTGGTAAGATTTTAAAAGCTAACAACAATAAAGTGATGTTTGCAGCTTCAGATACTTTTAGGGCTGCAGCAATAGAGCAACTAGAAAACTGGGCTAACAAAGTAGATGTTCAAATAACCAAATCATCACAAGGATCTGATCCGGCATCTGTTGCGTATAAAGCAGTAGAGGAAGCTATAAAAGATAATTTTGACCAAGTTATAATAGATACTGCGGGAAGACTTCAAAATAAAAAAAATTTAATGGAAGAGTATAAGAAGATTGCAAATGTAACAAAAAAGATAGACCCGAATGCTCCTCACAATGTAATTTTAGTTTTAGACGCAACTTCTGGACAAAATGTTATTAATCAAGTTGAGGAATTTAATAAAATTATTCCAATAACTGGTGTGATAATGACAAAATTAGATGGAACAGCAAAAGGTGGTATTCTTTTAGCTTTAGCGAAAAAATACAAACTTCCAATTATCGCTTTAGGCTTAGGTGAAAAAGAGGATGATTTACAATTATTTAATGCAGAAAAATTTGCTGAGGCTTTCACTCAAATTAATTAATTAAATTACTAGAAATTAAGGGTTTATAAATATTACATTTATAATTTTCTTTAAACTTATAATGTCCACAATCTTTTGAAAATGATGAAATTATAAAATCAAACTTCCCAGTAGTTGGGTAAAGTTCTAATTTTTTATTAGTAATGTCATATTTAAAATTTGCATTTAAACTTTTTACTGCACTTATCATAACTAGTGTTTTATCATCTTTTAGTAAATAATAAGCGAAATCATCAGGAAACACCGGAAAATCGTATTCTTGTAAAAAATATTTTGCTTGTGATGGAAACCAATCATAGGAAATTAATGGTGACGATGACTTAGTTGAATAGTTGTAAATATAAAGATCTTTTGGATAGTCATTAATATAATTACTATCTTCACCTCTTGCTAAAATAGATTTTTCTCGACCCTTAAAATACAAAGTAAATTCTTTATTATGCGAGTCCATATGATCAATATGAAATAAATCATCTGGTTGAAAAAATTTATCTTGTGAATTAGCAAAATTTGTAAAAATAAAGTAAGAAAAAAATATTAAAAAAAGTTTTTTCATACTTAAAAGTTAAACAAAAATTTTGAGATATCTTTGTTTAGATTGTGGCTTAATTTAAACTTTTAATAAAAGAATTTAGAGCTTTAATAAGATTTTCATCATATTCCATCATATGATTGTCATGTTTTGTAAAATATGAATATTTTGGTTCATTTGCAATTTCATATATTTTTTTTCCCATAGAAAATGGAACTATTTGATCAGCTTCACCGTGCATTATCAAGACTGGAGCTCTTACGTTTTTTATCTTAATTTTGTTATCGAATTTATCTTTTAATAATAAACTAACCGGAATATACGGATAAAATGTTTTAGCTGCATCAATCATAGATGTAAAAGGGGTCTCTAAAATAACACCTGCAAAATTTTTATTTTGTGACAAGTGTGTGGCTACACCAGTTCCTAGAGACTCACCATAAACAATAATATTTTCTTCTTTAATTCCTTTACCGTACAACCAATTTAATGCACTTTGACCATCAATATAAAGACCTTTTTCAGATGGTTTACCTTTATTTCCACTAAAACCTCTCCAAGCAATTATCAAAAAATTAACATCCATTTCACGAAAATGATTTAACTTATGAATTCTATTTTCCAAAGATCCAGCATTTCCATGAAAGAAAAGAACCGTTTTATACTTTTGTAAATCTTTTTGATGATACCAGCCTAATAACTCAATATTGTCATCTGTAATAACTTTTACCTTATCAATATGAACCGATATTTTATCGTCAGAATAATTATTCTCATTTGGATGATACATTAGATTTCTTTGATAAAAATATAAAAAGATTAAGATTATAAAATATACAAAAATGATTATTTGAAAAAGTAACAACAAATTATTCCTAAACTTTTTTAACATTATTTTTCTTTGCTAAGTATATGCCAAAAAAAACTAGAATAGTTCCCATTAAATGATAATTTTCAAATTTTTCGTCGAACAGAAAATATCCATAAATCGCCCCGTAAACTGTGAAAACATAGAGTGTGAATCCTGTTAAAGATGCACCTAATTTTCTTTGAGCCATAGTATAAAGTGTAAATGCAATTATTCCTGGTGAGATAGCTGCAAAAAATACCCATGAATAAAATTCAGGGATAAAAACTGTCTGTTTATAAAAAATTTCTTCACCAATATAAAAAGGAAGTAAACTTAATGCACCAAAAAAAGAAATCATGGTAAATCTTTCAAAAATCTTTAATTTGGAATTCCAATAAAATAAATATATTGAATATAAAGCCCAACCAATTGCAGCAGCTAGCATCCATAAATCTCCAATCGTAAATTGTAAATTAATTAATAAACTTAAATCTCCTTTTATAATGATTATAAAAACCCCTATTAAACATGAAATTAGTCCAATTATTTTAATTGAATTAATTTTTTCTTTAAAGAAAAAATAGGAAATCAAAATTATAAACACTGGAGATGATGTATAAATAATTCCCATATTTGTAACAGTTGTAGTTTCACCTGCTAAAAAGGGGAAAGCTCCACATACACCACAGCCCATTGAACCTAAAAAGAATAATTTTTTGTATTCTTTTTTAATTATATGAAAATTTTTTCTTAAAACTGAATATGTAAAGGGTAATAATATTAGAAAAACAACTGTCCATCTCCAAAAAGCTAAAGAAATTGGGGGAACATATTCTACCCCACCTCTTGCAACTACTAAATTACTCGCCATAAAAATTGGCTGAATAAATAACAATGATAATGGAAAGATATTAATTTTGAAATTTTTCAATTTTATAAAAACTAACTTTTATCAAAGAAAGCTTCATAGATCATCATTATGATAGCTGCTCCCATTAAAAAGTAAACTGGAATGACATCCAAAAAACCAATCATCATTGATCTTGTTAAAGTAGTCGCCAATCCAATTAAAAAAAATATAGCAAATGATAGTCCAATAATAGTAGTAATTTTATTCATTTTTATTTATTCCTCACACTCTTTTTCTAACCATTTGGCAACACCTAAAAATCTGTGGTCATCATATTTGTCACCAATTAATTGAACTCCTAATGGTAAATTATTTTCACCCTCAAGTAAAGGGAGTGAGATACATGGTGTCCCAAGATAAGACCAAACTTTATTAAACTCTGCTGTGCCTGTGCTTTTTAGACCTTTCGGTGCTACACCTGGACTAGAAGGAGATAAAACCCCATGATAATCTTCAAATACTTCTTGGTAAGATTCATAACTTCTTTTCATAAAATCTATTGCTTCAGCATATTCTTTGGCTGAATATTTATTTCCTCTTGTAATTGCATCCTGCATATATTTAGAAAGTTTTTTTTTAAATTTTTTAAAATATACAGAGAAATTATTTGCTAAATCTGTTTCATGAATTATCTGATGATATTTGTGAATATCCTTGAAATATGAAGGAGTATCAAAAATCTCAATATTTTTCTTAAATGACTTAATAAAATACTCAAATGACTCTTTTGATTTTTTATCAATTATTTTCCAATGGTCGGTTTTATAAAAGATAAATTTCGGTTCAAATAAAGGTCCTTTTTTTGTCTCATTTAAAATATTTTCAGTTGAATAATGAATTGTAGCAGGATCAAATTTATCTTTTTTAATTAAGACTTTTGCCAACATTGCAACATCTTCTACTTTTCTACCAAACATACCAATGTGATCTAGACTATATGAAGTTCTCAAAACACCATTTCTAGAGATTAGTCCATAAGAAGGTTTGTATCCAACAACTCCACAATAAGATGCTGGTCTAATTATTGAACCTCCCGTCTGAGAACCGACTGAAGCAGGTGCCATAAAAGAGGCTACAGATGCTGCAGAGCCACTTGAAGATCCACCAGGCGTTCTGGTTTTATCGTGAGGATTCGTTGTAGATGATGGTCCTAAGTAAGCAAGCTCTGAAGTAGCTGTCTTACCCATCACAATTGCTCCAGATGAATGAAGTAAATCAATTATTTCTGCATTTTGTGAATACGATTTACCTTTTCTTATAACTGTTCCACATTCTGTCGGCATATCAACAGTCCCAATTATATCTTTAACAGCTATAGGAACTCCATGAAGTGATCCCACTGGTTTTCCTGATTTTCTGTGTTCGTCCGCCTCAGCTGCTTTTTCTAATAAAACTTTTTTATCGAAATGCGCCCAAGCTTTAACATCTTTTTCAAACTTATTTATTCTTTCGATATATTTTTCGCAAACTTCAACTGAAGAAAGTTGAGCATCTTTTATTTTTGCCGCAAGTTGTTCAAGACTTAAGGAAAATATATCTGTCATTTAAAAATTAATTTGCAAATAATGTCTCTGGCAACCAAAGTGCTATTCCTGGAAATAAATACATTAAAACCATAGCTAAAATTACAATAGCTAAAAAAGGCATAATTCCACTAAAGATCTGCATTAGCTCAACATTCTTTGATTGAACTCCTTTTAAATAATAAGCTGACATCGCCATGGGGGGTGTCAAAAATGATGTTTGTAAATTTAAAGCAATTAACATTGCAAAAAAATATGGATTTACTCCAAAAAACTCAACAAGTGGTAAAAAGATTGGAACAAAAATAATTAAAATCTCCGTCCATTCTAAAGGCCAACCTAACAAAAAGATAATCAATTGAGTAATCACTAAAAATTGCCATGGTTGTAAATTCAAAGATTTAAAGAAATGTTCAAAAACTTCATGGCCTCCAAGATAAGAAAAAACAGATGCAAAGGTCCAAGAACCAATAAATAACCACATTATCATTGCAGTTGTTTTTGCAGTAAGAAACACTGACTCTTTAAAATTTTTCCACTTAAGTGTTTTGTAAAAATAAGAAAGCACTAATGATCCAAAAGCACCTACAGCAGCTGCTTCAGCAGGTGTAGCGATTCCCGCAAGAATAGTACCTAAAACTAAAATTATTAAAGAAAATAAAGGTAAGAAAGAAACAAGCACTTCTTTCAAGATAACAGCTGTAGGAGGAATTTCTTCTGCTGCAGGTTTTGGAGCAATTGATGGATTTAACCAAGCTCTAAATACTGCGTAAGCTATATAAAGTCCTGCTAACATCAATCCTGGAAAAATTGCGGCAGCAAATAATCTCAGTGGTGATAATTGAGCAATTACTGAGTACACAATAAGCATAATACTTGGTGGAATTAAGATACCTAAACATCCACCTGAACAAATTATTCCAGATGCAAATTTTTTATCATAACCTGCTTTTATCATTGCTGGCCATGCGAGAAGACCCATTAAAGTAACAACCGCACCAATAATACCTGTTGCTGTTGAAAATAAAGCACAAGTAATTAGTGCTGCCACTGCCATTGAAGCAGGAAGTCTATGTGAAGCTAATCTTATTGCAAAAAATAGTTTTGCAACAATACCGGCCCTTTCAACTAAATATCCCATAAATAGGAAAAGGGGGACGGCGGTCAGAACGTTATTATCCATTACAGTATAGGTGTTCTGAACAAAAAGTTGAAATATCCTATTATCAAAAAGATGTTCCATCTTAGTTGGATCAAAATAAGCATAGTATCCAAAGCCTAATCCCATAGCCATTAATGTGAATGCAATTGGAAAACCTAACAGGACGGCGAATAAAAATATTCCCATCATCATAATTGCTACTTCAGGATTTGTTAGACTAAATAACATCTTCTTTATTTCCTTGTTGTGACGTTCTCATTAATACTTTTTCAGTTTCTTCAGCATCACGCTCAGTTCCTCTTTCTGGCCAGCTACCAGTTTGTATGCAAATAATACATCTAAAAACTTCACTGATACCCTGTAAAGTTAACAGACTGCCTGATAGAGGTATTAAAGATTTTGCCATATATATTTGAATTTGTGCAGGACTATTCCAACTTGTTTCTTTTATTTTCCAAGCGAGTGCTGCATATTCATATCCATAAAAAGCTAATGCTAAAACACCAGGAAAAAAGAAAATAAAATATAATACTATATCTATCCATGCTTGGGTTCTTTGAGAAAATAATCTGTAAATCACATCTCCTCTAACATGGGCTTCTGTACATAGAGTGTAGGCACCAGCCATCATAAAGATGGCTCCATACATTTGAAGACTAAAATCAAAATTCCATAAAGTTGGGGCATTTAAAGCATATGCCATAAAAACCTCGTAACATGTTCCACCCATTAAGATTACTATGCACCATGAAAAAGCTTTGCCCATTGAGACACTTAGACGATCAGCAAATTTTATGTAAGATCTCATCATAGATATAAACTTTTATTGAATTGTTCTTAATTAATCAAATAAAAAAGGGGGCCGAGGCCCCCTTTAAAGAATTTATTAAAAGTTAATTATATCTTAACTTTTCCAATTGGACCAAACTCATTTTCATATGCAAGTTTGTAATTTGGCTGATTCATCAGCAAGTATTTCATTACTCTCTTCGCATATGCTTTCTGAGAATCAACGATTTTCTTAAAGAAAGGATCTTTCTTATTGAAATCACCGATTACTTTATCCCAACCTTTTAATTGTTGAGCTAAAATTTCATCAGAAGTTTGATACACATTTACTTTATGCTCATTCATCAACTTAGCTAAGTCAGCTGAGTATCTTACTAAAGCTTTAAAGTAGTTATCACTGTTTGCAGCATAAGCAGCATTTTTCAATATCGCTTGGTGCGCAGGTGATAAACTATTATATGTTTTTTTGTTAACTGGAATCTCAAACATCTCTTGAGATTGGTGGAAGCTTCCTAAGTGATAGTGCTTAGAAACGTCTTGCATACCAAATTGAGAGTCTGAAGTTGGGTTGTTAAACTCAGCAGCTTCAATCAAACCAGTTTTCATAGCTGG
>ENA-OSEY01001535-OSEY01001535.1-marine-metagenome-genome-assembly--contig:-NODE-1535-length-15805-cov-11.087042_pt1 | contig 15805 bp, 16 predicted proteins | sample MGYA00248465_ERZ534230 | MGnify/ENA primary metagenome ERZ534230 (study PRJEB26409, sample SAMN06344110) | marine metagenome | isolation source: Sea water from surface | place: Atlantic Ocean:Southern...
ATTGCAAGAGCACTAGCTATGGAACCAAAGATTATGCTTTTTGACGAACCTACTTCTGCATTAGATCCTGAAATGATTAAAGAAGTATTAGATGTTATGAAAGAACTAGCACAATCTGGTATGACAATGATTGTGGTTACTCATGAAATGGGTTTTGCAAAAGAAGTCGCAGATAGAGTCATGTTATTTGACGAAGGTCAACTTGTAGAGGAAAATACTCCTGAAGAATTCTTTAATAATCCTGAGAGTGACAGAACTAAGCTATTTTTGAGTCAAATTCTCTAGAGATTATCCCATAGATTTTTTTCAGCTAAATCAATAATTGTTGTGCCCATAGCATAAGCACCATCATATATAGCTTTGTGGCCACCTGGAGTTATAGTTGCAGCGGCATATTCTGGTTGATGGTTTACGGCGTTTTTAGCATCTATAGACAACATAGGGTGAATTGATGGGAATACTTGAGAAATATTTCCCATATCTGTTGATCCTAAACCAGGGCTTGTAGCGTCTTTTTGTAAAATCATTTTTCGATCTATATCAGCAGAATTAGCAACGTATAGTTCATACATTGTTTTATTATTATCAATTTCTTCATAGCGGTAATCAGGAAAAGTTATTTTTACTTCACACTTTGTAGACATAGCTGCCGCATTAGCAAAATTGTAAAAATCACTTTCAAGTTTGTCTAGCCCCTCTTTATTTAAGGATCTCAAATACCATTCAGACTTTGTGTATGAAGGGATTATATTTGGCTTAAATCCTCCTTCTTTGATAACACCGTGCATTCTGTTGCTCTGTACCATTTGCTGTCTATACGTTGAAGCATTTACAAAAAGTTGGATTTGTGCATCTAAAGCATTGATTCCTTCTTGGGGTGCTCCAGCAGCATGAGCATCTTTACCAAAAAACTCAACAGTGTACTGTTGTATGGTTGTAAAGGTAGGATTAACTACATTTTCGTATCCTGGATGAATCATCATTGAACATTTAGCATCCTCAAAAGCTCCATTATCAAGTAAAATAATTTTTCCTCCACCACCTTCTTCAGCTGGAGTTCCAAGAAGTTTGACTCTAATACCTAAATCATCCGCTAAATCTTGCAGGCCTAAACCAGCACCAATTGATGCAGTTGCAATAATATTATGTCCACATGCATGTCCAATTTCTGGTAGAGCATCATATTCAACGCACAACACAACAAGGGGTCCAGAATCTCCAAAAGTTACATCGAAAGCCGTATCAAGATTATGTGAAGGATAATTAACTTTTGCATTCTTGCTCTCAATAAAATTTACTAAGTATTTTGAAGTTTCATATTCCTCAAATCCAAGTTCTGGGTTGTGGTACATCCAATCACTTACATCACAAAGCTCTTTGTGTAGACTATCTAGAGTATCTCTGAACTTTTCTTTATTCGTCATGATTCAATTTTAGTAAAATAATTTTCATCATACACACTGGAATTGTTCCAGATTATCCAATCAAGTCCCATATCTTCTGCAGCTTTTATATTTAATCTTACATCTTCTGGAGTATGCCAAAATCCTTGCAAATAAGGCCTCAACTGTTCAACCTTAGTTCCTCTGTACAGCCCATCGCTGAGTGCAGCAGTAACAACTTCATAGGGATGTCTGTTTGGGTATTTATAACCGAAGGATCCATTTGAGTAATGAGACGGATAAACCATTGGTGATATAAAATCTACTGATTTAACAATAGTTTCCAAATGTTGACCAATTCCATTATCAGACTCAGATTGCAAAACATATCCAAATATGTCTGCAGACACTAAACAGCCTTCTCCATGAAGTATTTTTGTTGCCTCATGTAAAAATGAATTTATATTGCGTGTTCTATTTTCAAAATTACTTTCTTCTTCATAAACTAGATGGTTATTCATTGCATCTGGGTATCTAATATAATCAAATTGAATCTCGTCAAAACCTAATTGACATGCTTCTATTGCAATATTTAATACATAATTTCTACTTTTTTGATCACTTGGATCAAGAAAATATTGTCCATTTTTTGAAAAAATAGAATTAGTTATAGAATTAAATACAGATGATTCTTCGTATGTTTTTGCAAATAAAGGATCTTGGAACGCAACAACTCTTCCAATTAAATATAAATTGTGATTCGTTTTAAGCTCTACCAGAGATGCTTTGTTAAATTTTACTCTTTCAATATTAACTTCATAGCTTTCTTGAACATTGCTGTCGTACATTAAATGACCATGGTCTGTTTTAACATCAATAACTAGAGTGTTCACAACTGTTTCGTCAATTATTGTTTTAATAGATGACATTTTCTCTGAATTTAAGAAGTCATAGCTATTTAAATAAATTCCTTTGATTCCACCAAATTCATTAACAAATTCTCTATATTTATAAATTGCTAGTTTTTTATTCACTTCTTTGTTAATTTGATTAATTGAGTTTTCATAATTTTTTATTAAATTATTTTGAAACTCTAAATCAGCTACCTCTAGTTCGTCTAATTTGATTTTAAGAAGAGCTGCTTGGTCATTAGTCAAACTAATTTCATCTGGATTTTTTACTTGAGCTTTAACTACAGTATGAATTAACTCAGTTTTTATATTTTTTACAAGTTCTAAATAGTGAATATTTTCATTTTCAAAATTCTCAATAGTAAGAGGAAAAACAATTAATAAAATAGATAAAAATATAAAAACTACCCTGTTCATAGTCTCATATTAAGGTGTCTTATTAAAATATCCAAAAGTAAGGCAATTAAAAATAGAAATAAAAGATAAACTTAATAATGTAATTTATTTTTTATTTAAGAGGAGCTCTCAATGTCAGATAGTCAACTAGTCGGTCTAGCTAAAGATTTTTTTCAAAATTCTTTAGATTCTTCACCAACATCAGCAATTATGCGAGGGCATAAAAAATATTTTGATCAAATAGAAGAACTTACAGAAGAGCAATTCCAAAAAGAAAAAGATATAGTTGATACATTTATTCAGCGTTTAAACGCTATTGAGAAAGATAATTTAACAAGTAGAGAAAAAGTAACTCATGGAATGTTGGAATTTGCTCTTAGTTCAAACAAAGACTCACTTCTTGATAGAAGTTGGGAATTTGGAGCTGGAGTAGCGGGTTTTACAGGATTCTTAATTGATTACAATCAACAAATGTTTGTACCTGATTCTGAATCAGCAGACATGATGTTAAAAAGACTCGAATTATACAAGAGACTATACTCTCAAATTGCCGACGTTCAAAAAGTGGGTCTAAATAATAATAGAGTTGCAACAGAAAGAAACTTATTGAGAACTATTGATCAATTAGAAAACTATCTAGCTTCTTCTTTGGATCAGGACCCATTGCTTTTAGTTAACTTCTCACCAGAGATTTCAGATTCAGAAATATCTGAATGGAAAGATAAAGCAAAAAACATTATTGAAGTAAATATTAGACCAACTGTATCAGCTTATTTGGATCAATTAAAAACTGAGCACCTTCCTAAAGGGAGAGGAGATGATAATTGTGGGATTATGTGGATTGATGGTGGAGAAGAGTCTTATTTAAGATCATTAAAAAAATACACAGGACACAAAGAAATAACTGTAAAAGAAGTTCATGAAATAGGACTATCAGAAATAGAGAGATTAAAAAAAGAATTTTTTGAAATTGGAAAAAATGTATTTGATGGAGTTGATACTCCTGAAGATGTGATACACAAAATGCAAACAGAACCTTCAATGAGATATGAAAGCAAAGAGCAGATGTTACAGTTAGCAATTGATACCATAGAAAGATCTTATAAGCCATTAGGTGAGTGGTTCACAGTATTTCCAAAATCTCCATGTAAAGTCCTTCCGGTACCGGCTGAATCTGAGCAACATGCTCCTCCTGCTTATTATTATCCGCCTTTACCAGATGGTTCAAGAGATGGTACTTATTTTCTTAATACATATAAAGCAGAAACAAAAAGTATATTTGAGGCTGAATCGGTGGCTTTTCATGAGGCTATACCAGGCCATCACCTTGATAGAACTATTGCAGTTGAGCTTCAAGACGTTCCAGACTTTCAAAGGTATGTTGCTTCCACGGCATTTGTTGAGGGGTGGGGACTTTATTCAGAGCAATTAGCTAATGAAATGGGTCTATATTCCAATGATGTACAACAGCTAGGAAGGCTTGGAAATGATGCATGGAGAGCTTGTCGTCTTGTTCTTGATACAGGCATGCATGGCATGGGCTGGTCAAGAGACAAAGCAATTAATTTTTTCAAAGCAAATTCCCCAATTGAAGCTATAAATGCTGAAATCGAGACAGATCGATATATTGCTTGGCCGGGACAAGCATGTTCATATAAAATGGGTCAGTTAAAGATTGAAGAATTACGAAGAAAAGCTGAAAACGAACTGGGAGATAAGTTCGACATTAGATACTTCCACGATGAAGTCTTATGCGACGGGGGAATTACCCTTCCAATTTTAGAAAATAAGATTAACTCTTTTATTGCAAAATATAAAAGCTAAACAAAAAGATAAGTTAGTTTTCTCCAAAACCATTCTAGAGGTCCATAATTAAATCTATCTAAAATTGGTTTTGACCAAGATATTTGAATCATCCAAACTAAAAATACATAAACTATTAATTGTGATCTTGAAAACGTATCTAAACCAAATGCACCTAAGATAAAAACTCCAAAGATTGTCTGAGTAATATAATTTGTAAATGCCAACTTACCGCATGCTCGTAACCTGTTACTTATAGAATCTTTTAGTTTCAAATTGAGAATTGTCAAAAGTCCTGTATATCCTAAAACCATTGGTATGACTGATAAAGTGTTAAAAATATTGCTGATGAAAAGAACAGATGGATCATAGTTTGAACTAATAAGCAAATAGATACTGTAGATAGCCAAGGGTAAACCTATTGAAAATCCAAAAAGAGACATTCTTTTATAATATGAAATTTCTTTTTTACCTTGAATAATGTTTAATCTGTATAACAAAAAACCAAATAGCATTAAGGATATTGCTCTAAAAAATGCTCCGATATACCACCACATGGCAACAAGATTGCCCCAAGATTCCGAATCTGGAAACCAAAACTTACCATATGATAATGCACCGCCTTCACTTGCTAAAAGAACCCACTCTTCTTGTGAAATCAAGTTTCCACTTGTATCGTATAACGAAGAGAAATAGTTTGTTATTAAAATAAATGCTGTCATCAAAAAAACTATTGCGGCAAATATGAATTTCGGATTTTCAACTTTGGGAAATATGATTAGCAAAAAAGCACAAATTGCATATGGTGCAAGTATGTCACCTTCCCAAATTGATAGGTGAATAAGCCCAAAACAAAATAATAAAAAATTTCTCCAAATAGCTAGTGTTTTTGGTTTCGAAGTCTTTTTTTCTGCATTTTCTAAAAATATCATTATGCCAACACCAAAAAGCATTGAAAATAAACCCATCATTTTTTGCTCAAAAAATACTGATGAAATTACCAAGACTATCCAATCAAGAGTATTATCAATTCCGTATGTTGATGAATTTGTAGTTGCAGTAAGCGGAAGGCCAAATGCTATTACGTTTATTACAAGTATTCCGAGTAGAGCAAAACCTCTAATAAAATCTAAATTTGTAATTCTCTGAACAGAGTTCATTGAAAATTTATACTACTCTTCTTCTTCAGAGTAGCTTTTATTAAACATCCATAGGATTGTGTACGCCAGAGCAAGACCGAAAATATAGAAATTGAAGTTCTCAACTTCATTAATTTGTAACCCAAAAATACCATCAATGATTGCAATAAATACTCTTAGAACTATTCCGGTTCCAACTAATCTGATAAAACTAAACTTTTTTAAAAAAAGAATTATGTTGCCTGTATCCATCTAGCTTATCTTAATTTGTTTTTTTAATTGATTTGTTAGTTTTTTTAACAATTTCATTTTTATAACTTTTGTGTATTTCTCGTTCTTTATTTCTTGAATCAACTTTTTGAGTAGACATTTCATCTTCTAAAGAGATTATTTTACTCTGTAATTCTTCTATTTTGTCTTTCATTTCATATATGATTTTTATTCCATCTAAATTTATACCTCTCTGAGAAAGATTTTGAATCTGTATTAATTTATCTATGTCTTCTTGTGAATACCTTCTTGTTCCCCCACCTGTTCTAAAAGGTTTTATTAAACCTTTTTGTTCGTATGTTCTTATTGTTTGTTGATGGATTCCTGAAAGAGTTGATGCTACGGAAATAAAATATATTGCTTTTGAGTCTTCACTATTCATACAAATAATCCCTCGGAGAGTCTCCAGACTCAAATTGATCTCTAAAGTTTTCTAAATGTTTTTTTGCAGATCTTGATAAATTTGTTGGAGGGGTTATGTAAACTTTTATAAATAAATCTCCAGGCCTTCTGCCTTGCGGAGCAATTCCCTCACCTTTTATTTTGAAAGTTTTTCCGCTTGGAGTACCCGCAGGAATTTTTAGTGTTACAGATTTTTCAAGTGTTGGTATTTTTACACTTGCACCAAGGGCTGCCTCTGTAAATAGCAAAGGAACTTCAAGAATAAGATCGCTATTGTTTCTTTTAAAGAATTTGTGCGGTTCAACAGCAACTTGAACTAATAAATCTCCATCTGGTGCTCCTGCATCTCCAGGACCACCTCTTCCCCGTAATCTAATAATTGTTCCATTATCTACTCCGGCGGGAACTTTTACTTTTATTGATTCATTCTCTATTACAGAGCCAGAACTTCTACAGGTTTTACATGCTTTATCAATAATATTTCCCTGCCCTTTGCAAGCTGAACATGTTTGAGCAAAAGAAAAAAATCCTTGATTTGAAGCTGTTTGTCCACTTCCATTGCAAATGTTACACCTATGGAAAGCTTCACCTTTATCTGCTCCGGTTCCTTTACAGTAAGAACATGCTACTTCCTTTCTGAGAGGAACCACACTTTCTACTCCTGAAGCAGCATCATTAAAAGATATATTAATATTTGTTTGATAAGTCTGGCCTTTTCTTCTTCCACCAGCACCTCCGAATCCAAATATATCTCCGAGATTTCCAAATAAATCACCAAAATCCTCTACATTAAACCCTTGTCCGCCAAATCCTCCAAACCCTGAAGCACCCATCGCACGAACCTGGTCATACTCTTGTCTTTTCTTTTCATCACCGAGAACCGAGCTAGCTTCTGAAATTTCTTTGAATTTTTTTTCAGCTTCAGTATCTCCCGGGTTTAAGTCTGGATGATTTTCTCTTGCAAGTTTCTTATACGCTTTTTTTATTTCTTCAGAACTTGCCTCTTTTGTTACGCCCAGGGTGGCGTAAAAGTCTTTGTCTAACCAGTCTCTACTCACTTTTCACTTTTACCATTGCAGGGCGAATTAAACTACCCTGAAATAGATATCCTTTGCGGAGAACCGCATCGATTATTTGAGAATCACCTTCACCAGAATGTTCAACAGCTTCATGTAGAGATGGATCAAAATTTTCTCCAATTTTTCCTACTTCTTCAACTTGTAAGCTTTGGAGAACTGAGGTAAGTATACTGTTTAGCGCTTCTACTTCTTTAGCAACTTTTTCCTGTGCCATAGCCATTTCAAAATTATCAATGAGTGGAAAAATAGCATTAACAAAGTAAGCTATTGAAGCAGTTCCAATGTTTTCTTTTTCTTTTTCAGCTCTTTTTTTGTAATTATCAAAATCAGCAGCAAGTCTTAAATAGTCGTCTTTTATTTTTTCGTATTGTGAAAGAGAGACAGTTGATTCTTCAGCTTTTTCATCAACTGCTTCATCTGAGGTTTCCTCTACTTCATCAAAAGAGGGTTCTTCCTTATTCATCCTCTATAACTTCACCTTCGACTACATCTTCTGAACCATCATCAGGTGAGTCTGGTGCATCGTTTTGGGCTTCAGCGTAAAGTTTTTCTGCAAAAGACTGACTTGCTTTAGCTAACTCATCAATTCCATTTTTTAGATCATCTACAGGCAAATCTTCGTTTTCAAGAAGTTTTTTTAATTTATCATTTGCATCAGTGATTGCTGCTACTTCTTCTTCGGTAGCTTTATCCTTATTTTCATCGAGCATTTTTTCAGTTGAAGTAACCATACCTTCAGCCATATTTCTTGTTTCAACAAGCTCTTTCTTTTTAGCATCTTCATTGGCATGTTGTTCAGCATCTTTAATCATTCTGTCGATTTCATCATCTTCAAGTGCAGTTCCGCCAGTAATAGTTATAGCTTGTTCCTTTCCAGTACCAAGATCTTTGGCATTAACATTGACGATTCCATTAGCATCAATATCAAAAGTTACTTCAATTTGTGGAGTCCCAGCCATCGCAGCAGGGATATCTGTAAGGGTAAATCTACCTAGGGATTTATTGCCAGCTGCCATTTCCCTTTCACCTTGCAAAATATGAATTTCAACCTGAGTTTGATTATTTTCTGCTGTGCTGAAAACCTCTGATCGTTTGGTAGGAATAGTTGTATTTCTCTCAATCATTTTTGTCATTATTCCACCTTTTGTTTCAACACCTAATGTAAGAGGTGTAACGTCTAACAAAAGAACATCTTTTACATCACCTTTAAGGACACCAGCTTGAATAGCTGCTCCTGAGGCTACAACTTCGTCCGGGTTAACTCCCTTATGTGGATCTTTTCCGGTTAAAGTTTTTACAAGTTGTTGAACAGATGGCATACGTGTTGAGCCACCAACTAAAATAATGTGATCAATATCAGAATATTGCATACCTGCATCAGACAATGCGTTCTCTACAGGTTCTTTAGTTCGTTCAACTAAGTCAGCTGTTATTTTTTCAAATTCTGATCTACTTAATTTTTCAAGCAAGTGTTGAGGCCCAGCATCATTGGCGGTAATAAAAGGTAAATTTATTTCTGTCTCACTTGTTGAAGATAGTTCAATTTTGGCTTTTTCAGCACCTTCTTGAATTCTTTGAACTGCCATTTTATCTTTTGACAAGTCTATCCCGGTGGATGATTTGAATTTATCTATTAACCAGTCCATAACTCGTTGATCCCAATCATCTCCGCCTAGTTTTGAGTCACCAGAAGTTGATTTAACTTCGAATACACCTTCTGAGATTTCAAGTATTGAAACATCAAAAGTTCCTCCACCTAAGTCAAATACTAAAATTTTCTGATCTTCATTATTTTCTAGACCATAAGCTAATGATGCAGCTGTTGGTTCATTAATTATTCTTAGGACATTCAGACCGGCAATTTGTCCAGCTTCCTTTGTTGCTTGCCTTTCTGCATCATTAAAATAGGCTGGTACTGTAATTACGGCCTCGGTAACATCATCTCCCAAGTAAGCTTCAGCGTCTCTTTTTAATTTCTGTAAAATTCGTGCAGAAATCTCTTGAGGAGTATATTCTTTATCTTCAAATTTTTCTTTCCAATTAGTCCCAATATGTCTTTTGATAGACCTTACTGTATTGTCGGGATTGGTGATGGCCTGTCTTTTCGCAAGCTCTCCTACAAGCACTTCCTCAGATTTAAATGCAACAATAGAAGGAGTTGTTCTATTTCCCTCTGCATTAGCTATAACAGAAGGCTCTCCACCTTCTAATACTGCTACAACACTGTTTGTTGTTCCCAAATCTATTCCTACAGCTTTACCCATTTTGTATATTTCCTTTCGTAAAAATTATTAAATTGGTTCTTGTTCTCTTGGTAAATGACCTCTTACCCTTGGATAGGAGATAGGAGCATGAAGAAAACAAAATTTCTTTTTGTTATAAACGCTAATTACGGTCTCACAAGTTTCAAATGCGCAAACTCTACCAGTGGTGTATTTTTTTGATCTTCTAACACCTGGCTTAACTTGTGATGCAGTTAATGTTCCACTCATTTTTAACCTTTCTAATCTAATTATATTTTAATATATAATCTAAGTATATTTACTTAGATTTGTATTTAATATATCATATTTGCCATTTAATGCAAAAAATTTAATAAAAAAGATAAAAAATAAGCAATTTTAGTAATTATTAAACCACCTGATATTATTGAATAATGAAAAAGATAGATATCAATATCTTAGGGCTTGGGAATTTAGGAACCGCTTTTTTTGAGGGTTTACAAAAAAATAAGAATCTTAATCTTCACTTATATGAAGAAAATGAAAAAATTAGAAATGATTACGCCGAATTACATGATGTAGTAACTTCTCCGCATATTGATACTCTTGATTCAGGAGTTTTAATACTTTGCATTAAGCCACAAAATATAAATAATTTCTTTGAATCATTTTCTAAAAACATTAACAAAGATGTCCTTATTTGCTCCCCTGTTGCTGGCTTAGAAATTGAAACGATAAACAAATATGTTAAAAATAGAGTTATTAGGATAATGCCTAATCTACTAATTAGTAAAAATAATGGATTTATTCCATTTGTTAAAAATTATGATGATGACCACTTAGGTTTTATAGAAATAGCATTATCTTCTTTGGGGCTAACTAGAGAATTTACTGAGCAATTGTTTCCACTTGTTACAGCATTATCAGGAAGTGGCCCAGCTTGGTACTATGAGCTTTCAAGGCAACTTACAAATTCCGCTACTCAATTAGGCATGAATGAAGATGAAGCTGAAGAACTAGTTAAAGAATTAATTAAAGCTTTACCAAACTTAATTAACACAGAGGATTCTTTTGCTGAGTTAGTAAATAAAGTGAAATCACCAAAAGGAACAACTGAAGCAGGTCTTGATTCGCTTAATGATGATTCCTTTGATACAATAATTTTCAATGCAATTCAACAGGCAACAAACAGATCAATTGAGATATCAGCTGAATTAAAAAATGAATAAATTAAAAAGCCTTAAGGGCAATGATTATGTTTTACTTTTGTCTGCAGGAGCTTCTCTTGGTACATTATTTCTTTGGGGTGCTAGCTATATTTTTCCTGAAGGAGAGATAATTGAAGGAAGACGTGTTTTTGAAAATATTCCTAAAGTACTGCAGTATATATTTTATGTTTTAAGTGCTTCTACAATTTTCTTATCTGGTTACCTATTTTCACTCAGAGTGAAAAACTGGACAAGAGGAAAAGAAGAAAAAAGGAATGTAAAATTTTCTGCCCGTCTTTGGAGTTTCTTTGATGGAATAACAATGAGAACAGTACTTAGATTTAAAGCTGCTGGACTGATGCATTCATTAATATACATAGGTTTTCTCGGTTTGTTTGCTGGAACTATTACGCTTGAGATCCACCATCTAATGCCACCAAGTCTCAAGTTTTTACAAGGAACAACATATATTGTCTATTCATTCCTTTTGGAGTTGGCAACTATTGCATATCTAGTTGGTCTTTTTTGGGCTTTAATCAGAAGATTAAGAGGGGCAGAATACCGGATACAAACAAAGACAACAGTTGATGATTATCTAACATTGTCTTTGTTAATTTTTATTGGCATATCAGGTATTACTACAGAAGCTGGAAGAATTGCACTTGAAAATTTTCCCAATTATGAGAAGTGGTCATTTATTGGATATTTTGTTGCTGATTTCTTAAATTTATCAAACCCTGAGTTATTTCACAGGGTTTCTTGGGTTTTACACGTTGTTTCTTTCTTCGTGTTTTTGATTGCATTACCTATTTCTAAGTTACGCCATATTATTACATCTCCAATAAACATGTTTATGTCACCTAAGGAGAGACATAAAGGCGCTATGAGAGATATTGGAAACCTACTAGAGGCAGAAGATATTGATAATGTTGGCACAGAAATAATTGACCATTTCACATGGAAACAACTTATGGACTTAGATGCTTGCACAGTTTGTGGAAGATGTACTTCAGTATGTCCAGCAAATCAAACAGGTAAATCTCTTGACCCAAGAGAGATAATCTTAAAAGTAGGGCAAGTAATGTCAGAGTCTGGAGATCCCTCTGTTCCGGCAACTATCAGCACTCCAGGACCCCTAAAAGTAAATTCATCAAATGTTTTTGAAAGAATAACTTCAGAAGAAGTCTGGGCCTGCACTTCGTGTAGAGCTTGTGATGAGATATGTCCTGTAAATATAGAAATTTTGGACAAGATACTTGATATGAGAAGACACCTAGCTTTGATGGAATCAGATTTTCCTTCAGAACTTGGTAAAGCTTATGTTGCAATGGAGAATTCATCTAACCCTTGGGGTGCATCACAAAACGATCGTTTGAAGTGGACGGAAGATCTCGATTTTGAGGTACCTGTCATTGATGAATCGAACTCTGAAGAATACGATTATTTATACTGGATCGGATGTGCCGGAGCTTTCGACGATAGAAATGTGCCTGTGACAAAAGCTGTTGCGACACTTTTAAAGCGAGCTGGAGTATCTTACGCTGTTTTGGGGCCCAAGGAAGTTTGTACAGGAGATTCTGCACGAAGAACAGGTAATGAATTTGTTTTTCAACAACTTGCGATACAAAATATTGAAAACATGAACAATCTAAAAGTAGATAAGATCATTACACAGTGTCCACACTGTTTTAATACCATCGCAAATGAATATCCTCAACTTGGCGGCGAGTATAAAGTTATTCATCACAGTCAATTACTAACAGAACTTGTTCAGTCTGGGAGAATAGAAGTTGGAACAAGTGACAAGCCTTACAAAATTACATATCACGACTCATGTTACTTAGGTAGACATAATGATATTTATACAGCGCCGAGAGAAATCGTTGGCTCAATTGGTGGAATAGAAATTAGAGAAATGAAGCGCCAAGGAACTCAGAGCTTTTGCTGTGGTGCTGGCGGTGGAAGAATGTGGATGGAAGAGTCTGTTGGCAAAAAAGTAAACATTGAAAGATCCCAAGAAGCAATTGAGACCGGTGCTGATGAAGTTGCAGTTGCTTGTCCATTTTGTTACATAATGATGGATGACGGTGTTAAAGAACTTGGCTATGGGGATAATGTAAGAGTTAGAGACGTTTCTTTAATACTTTTAGACAACCTTAAAAAAGACTAGGAATTTTTTCCCATAAAAAAATATGCAATATCCCCATTTGATTTATTAATGCTATAAATCACGTATATTGCAGTAGTAAGGTTGCCCAAAATTAAAACAAAAAATGACCATATAATTGTTGCAGACAACGACTCTTTATAGGCAATCCACAAGCAAACTAGAATAAATCCACCGTAGAGATCTACAAGGGAAACTATACCCCATGGTAAATCTGGAATAGGTGAGTCAAATAATGAAACTTGGTTTTGTGCCCAAATTATTACTCCTATCATTGAGACACTTATAACGTATGAAATTAATTTTGTTATAGTCATTAAGTAGATTTTAAATAAATCAAAAAAAAATGAATGATAAAAAAATAATATCCCGCATATTACGTCTTGATAAAGAGATTTATAACGAGCTTCTGGTTCAAGATGGAGCTTTTCAAAAATCCGTTGCCATCTTTGTAAGCACGACAATTTTAGTAACTATGAGTGGATTTAGATTTATTTCAGGTTTGTTAGATTATTTACAAGAAAACTTAATTTTGTTTCAACAGGAGTTTCAACAAGAATTTTCTCCAGAAGAATTTAATTTGTTTCAATCATTGATAGAAGAGTTGCAAACTTTTATAAACTCTTCAGACACTACTACTTCATTATTTTCTTCGGCCTTCTCGTCTCTCGTTGCCACGGTTATAGGATTAGTGATAATTTACTTAATACTCAGATTTCTTTTCAGGAAAGAGCCAATTCCTAAAGATCTTCTAATGATTAATTTTTTTGCATCAACTCCATGCTTGCTTGTTGTGCCCGCACTATTTGTCTCATCGCTTTTTCTTCAGGGTTTTTTAATTTTGATAGTCTCAATATATTCAATTGTTTCTTTCGGTTCAGGGCTTAAACAAGTTTATATGTTGAGAAATATTGAAGTCATACTACTGATCGTTTCATTAACGTTTGGGACAAGTATTTTAGGTGGTGCATAGAATGAATGCAGGAGTTATACTCGCAGCTGGTGACTCAACAAGAATGGGATTTCCAAAGCAGCTTGCTGAAGTTAAAGACAAACCATTACTAGAACTTGTAATTGAAAAAGTAAACTCTCACTTTGAGTCATCGACTGTAGTTCTGGGGTTCGAAAATGAAATTATTGAAGAAAAAATAAATTTTTATAATTCAAATATTTTAATAAATGAAAACTGGGAAGAAGGAATAGTTTCATCAATTAGAACAGCTCTATTTTTCTATCAAGAACAAAAGCAAATAGAAAATCTTGTATTTTTTTTGGGAGACCAACCTGAAGTAAGGGATGAAGTCATCATTGCTTTACAAAATAATGAAATGGACAACTCAAAAATATTAATTCCTCAATATAGATACAAGTTGGGTTTTCCAGTTTTAATCCCACGTCCATTTTGGTCAAAATTAGAATTGTTGACTCAAGATGATCCTGGTGAATTTGAAATATCAGCATACAAAGATTTTGATCTAATCGATTATTTTGTTTCATCTGAGGTAAAAATTGAAAAACTTAATTTTAATTTTCTTGGCCCAACGGATTATGACGAAGAAAAAGATTTTTGAGAGTGGGAAAATCTCTTAAAAAAAAGCATTTGTTTATAAAATAAATTTTGTAAAATCAAAAACATGAATTCAATTGATTCGATAAATGGCATGACTCATACTGAGGCAACAAAATTAAGAAGAGCAAGAGTCAGAACAACAACAACATTCCTTCAGATAGCTTCATCTAGATCTGGAAGGGCTTTATTGACAAAAGAGACAGGGATTAGCTCACCAAAGCTTCTTCACTGGGCAAGAAGAGCTGAACTTATGAAAATTAAAGACCTGGGTAGAGATTATGCTGACTTACTAGAAGCAGTTGGTGTTGAAAGCGTTTCTGAATTAAGAAGACGTAACCCTGAATCATTGCATGAATCAATGCAAAAAATAAATATTAAAGCCAAAATTGTTGAAAGAATGCCTTCAATTAAAAGAGTTAATAGATGGATAGAAGATTCTCAGCATATAGAAATTAAGGTTTCTTCTTAATAACAACAAGAATCTATCATTAAAGTGTGGATAAAAAAACTATAAGAATAACAGGTGCTCAGTGTTCTTTTTCAGTGGGTGCTATTCAAGAAAACAAAGAAACTATACTCAATTGTTTTGAAGAAGCTGAATCAGTAGAATCAGACATCGTTATTTTTCCAGAGCTAGCAATTACAGGATACCCACCAGAAGATTTGTTACTTCGTGAAAGTTTTATTGGTAAAAATTTTGCAGTACTGGAGGAAATAGCAGCTTTTTCATCTCACACAAGTGGAGTTATTGGTTTTGTTGATAGAAAGAACGATTCCCATAATCAAGACAATAATAAACGGACGATAGCCAATGCTGCTGCAATTGTACAGAATGGAGACGTTAGAGGAATATATCATAAATCATTTTTACCAAATTATTCAGTTTTTGATGAAGCTAGATATTTTTCCAAAGGCACAGAACCGAATACTTTATTTTGGTATGACGACATTGCTATTGGGATTAATATTTGTGAAGATATTTGGATTGAAGACGGACCAGCAGAAGAGCAAGTGAAACAAGGTGCATCACTAATTATAAATATAAATGCATCACCTTATGATATTCATAAAAGCGAAACTCGAAAAGAAATAGTCATGAAAAAGGCATTAAAACTAAATGTACCAATAATATATTTGAACATGGTGGGAGGCCAGGATGAACTAGTTTTTGACGGAGGTTCGTTTGTTGTAAATGACCTTGGTGAAATTATCTACCAGGCCTCAAGTTTCAAAGAAGAAGTATTCCACTTAGATAT
>ENA-OSEY01001536-OSEY01001536.1-marine-metagenome-genome-assembly--contig:-NODE-1536-length-15799-cov-2.244498_pt1 | contig 15799 bp, 11 predicted proteins | sample MGYA00248465_ERZ534230 | MGnify/ENA primary metagenome ERZ534230 (study PRJEB26409, sample SAMN06344110) | marine metagenome | isolation source: Sea water from surface | place: Atlantic Ocean:Southern...
CATCCAATTCAGATCCTATGTTAACTTTAGGTTTTTTACCCTTTTGAATTTGTTTCATTTCCGCTTTGTAAGAATTGTATCAATTAATCCATAAGATTTGGCTTCGGAAGCAGAGAGGTAGTTGTCTCTATCTGTATCCGCTTCAATTTTTTTTATAGTCTGACCAGTATTTTTTGATAGAATAGTATTCAATTGTTTTTTTATTCGAACAATTTCTTCTGCCTGTATCTTAATATCTGTGGCCTGGCCTTCGGCTCCCCCCATAGGTTGGTGTATCATAATCCTTGAGTTTGGCAATGCTGACCGTTTACCCTTTGCACCACCAGCTAAAAGAAAAGCTCCCATGCTAGCAGCTTGACCGAGACAGATAGTCGCCACATCCGGCTTTATATATTGCATAGTATCATAAATACCCATACCGGAGGTAATAATACCACCAGGTGAATTGATATAAAGATAGATGTCTTTTTCAGAATCCTCAGCCTCTAGGAAAAGAAGTTGGGCGATAACTAAAGATGCCATAGTATCTTCAACAGGCGTACCAAGAAAAATGATTCTTTCTTTAAGTAACCTTGAATAAATGTCAAACGCTCTTTCAGATCTTCCCGTCTGCTCTACAACAATGGGAACTAATTGATTTAATATTTTTTCATTAATTAACATTTTCATTCTCTCGAAGTTTTTTTGTTTCAACATCCACTTCTTTAACCTGAGTGAATTGTTCAAGATAATTCAAGATTTTTTTCTCCATAAGATCATCCTCAATTCTCTTTTTATTACTTGGCTTTTTATAAAATCTCTTAATTTCTTTTTCAGATTTTGGAGTACGTTGAATCAACCTTAAAATCTCTTTCTCTACATCCTCTTTTTCAACTTTCATTTCTTGAGAATTTATGATTTCTTTTCTTATCGAATACCATTTTACATTTCTTTCAGCAACGGATTTGTATTGCTCTTTAACCTTAGCCTCATCCAGAGGTTCACCATTATTCTGCTTTTTAACATCTTCAACAAGATTCTCAAGATAGTTTTCAACCATGGAAGGGGCAAAAGCAGGATTAACAAAATCAATTGCTTTATCAGATAATTCTCTTTCATACGCGGTCTGGGAACGTTCTTTAAAATTTTCTATTATTTTCTTTTCTACATCCTTTCTAAGTGAATCAACTGAATTCAAATCAGGATTGACAGTTTTTAAAAAATCATTATTTAGTTCTGGTAGGTTTTCTCGTTCCACGCGATCCACTACTAAATCATAATCTGCATCTTCTCCATCTTCATTTACTGGAAGTCTCAGCCTTGCAGTTTCACCTGACTTCAATCCTATGAGTTTATCCTTTTGGTCATCGGTGAAAGAGCCATTTCCAACTCGAAGATATTGATTTTCAAATTTTTTACCGATAATAGGAACACCAGAATCATCTAACTTTTGCAACGAACAGACAAGATAGTCTCCTTCTTTGGCGCCATCTTCAATTGTAACAATAGAAGCCTGAGCTTTCCGCAGTTGAAGAATGGCATCTTCAATATCTTGATCGTCATGTAAGTAATTTGTTCTATTAACCTGCAATGAATTTTTTTTCATATTTGGGATGACAATCTCTGGCTCTACTTCAAAAGTTGCTGTAAAGGAAAAGTCCTGGTTCATACGAAAGTCAACATCTTTTATTTCTGCTTTATTCACAGGCATTAATTTTTTCTCCTGTAATGCAGCTAAATAATATTTTTGAAAATTTGCATCCATAAATTCGGCCTCTATGTTGGCCTGAAATTGGCTTAGCAACCTTTCCATTGGGACTCTTCCTGGCCTGAAACCAGGCATTTTAATTTTTTTACTAAACGCTTTTGCAGCTTTATTAAAGTTAGGCTGAACCTCTTCCCAAGTTAAATCAACCTTTAACTCTCTAGTATAATCATTTATATTTTTTGCTACAACTTGCACAATATTTCCTATTTTATTTTTGTATAATTTAACGACCGATTCGTTTCTTGATTAGCACCAATTTAGATATAATTTATATTCCTAGGGATTGGATATCATATTGATTAAAAGCAATATATCAATAATTGTAATCTGATCATCACTATTAATATCAGAAACAAATCCTGAACAACTACCGCTGATCGAACCCTCCATAATCTCATCAGCTAATAGTAAAATATCAATAATATTTATTTCACCTGAATTATCAAGATCGCCTAACGCCCATTCTATACAAGCATTAGTTGGGTATGCAAAAAACTTATGCCAACCTGCTGGTGGATTCTTTTCCACTCTTCCCGAAGAGTCAGCACTCTGAATATAATAATATATTTCACTAGAATCTGCCAATGCCGGTATCCACCCACTCCACCCATTAGGGTTTTCTATATTATCCAAATAATTTAGGAAAGTATAATTCCAATTATTTATTTCATCAGTTTTCCAATAAATTTTCATCGAGTCAGGAAAAAGACCACTCTCGCTCAGGTCATCAACTATTACATCTATCTTATAACCATTTGAATCAGGTGGGATACTATCATTTAGTGGATTATGGAAAATTTGCAACATCTCAAGATCGGGTACTCCTTTGATACGACAATGCAGAGCATCTGTTGATTCCCATGAGCCACTAAATCCTATTACTTCATACCCCGGCATAGCATCTGAATAAACTGCCAGGGCTTCTTCATCCCAGGAACTTCCCGTAATGGGTACTAATACTTTATTATTTAGAATCAAGGAATTGGTGTAAGGCTGATTGGATGGAGTCCAAACTCGATAAAGCTCCCAAGGTTCATTCCATTTTGTTGTTGAATTGGAAAAATAATTAGAAATTTCTTCTATCTCATCAAACTGAGGATGTGAATTCGGTACTTCTCTAATAAGGACCTTAGTTGGGCTTAAATATTTACCCCAACAATCAATATGATCAATATATGTGTTATTAGGATCAGGGACAACATGATAGGTCTCTATTCCATAATAGTTTTCCATTAGAGTAAGCACCTGATCATTTGCAATATTATTTTCCTCAAAAACAAGATCAGTTGATGCAGAAATTCCAAGGCCATCTGTCATGTAGTTTCCTCCACAATGAATGAGATCTGCAGAAAAATATGGCACATTTAAATGGTTAGAAATTTTTAACGGCGCATCATTATCATTAGGCCTTGGCCTATTGTAAGTGAAATCAACAACAGACATATTTCTATCTCCATCAACTACCCACCATGGCCCATAATCCCTTGTCCAATAACTATCAGTAGATCCAAGAACAAATTCTACATTATCCATATTAACATTTCCACCTGCCATACTATTGTAAGCAGAATTCTGAAGGTTTGAGGATACAAGACAATATATCATAACGTCTTGAGCCATTTCCTCAATCAGATCAATTGGAATTCCAAATGGATATCGAATCAAGACACCAGACATCGGTTCAAATTCTGAAATATTACGTATTGGTAGTGGTGGTGGGTCCGTATCTCTTCCCATAGAATATATCTCACTTTTCCTCTGTTTCTCATCTTCAGTTAAGCCAATTGGAAGCTCTAAATCAGAGCCGATCAAAAGAAAATTTGATAAAATTAAAAATAGCGGCTTGGTGATATAATTCATTTCAAATTACCATGAAAAGATAGAAAGGATAAGCTAATGAAATACTTGAATCTAATCTGTAGAAAATAAATTCAAGTTTGGTACGATTATTGACGTAGTCTGTATGTAGCTCCTTCCATAGTCTTGAGAAACTTTTCTAGTTGATTTTCAGTATGAAAAAGTTCATCAATTGGAACAAATACATCACTAGGGTATTCAACCTCATCGTAGTCCCGAATGAAGTTTGATTCAAGTTTCAATACTACATCCCGTACAACCATTGGTGGAATATCTTTACTTCTCATAAAATTAATCTGGAGATTAAGCTGACCACTAGATGTCAAATGAAAAAGAGGAAGTGGACCAATATCTGTATTGCAACGAAACGTTAAAGTCCCATGATCGGTACCTCGGCCCCATGAAACATCATCAGCAAATTTCTCAGTAAACTCAATGATAGCTACACCTACCTTTGCTACTTCTCGGGAACACTGTTCTCTTAAATGATCAATAAATAAATTTTTATCCCAATTAGACATATACGGCTCACCTGTTAATTTTTTTTTGATTTGAGGGATTAAAATTTACGAAAACTTATTGAAAAGCAAAAAGATTCTATAAAACTAAAAATTAATGGAGGGAAGCTTCACTCTTACCCTCTCCCCAAGCCAATTTAAATTATTAGGGTAATTATCATTACCCCAACTTTGGTAAATAGGAATAATGATAGGTCCGAAAACAAATCCCGCTGAAAGATAGTTTGAATCTGATATGTTTTTATCAAATAATTTTGCTATATCCAGAAATATTTTCCCTGGTACAAACGGAACTGACTGGTCTATTTTAAATTGAAAAAATGGCTTAAATGTACTACGCTCTGGAGATTGAGGATCAACACCCCTAATTCCAATACCATGGAAAGTATTTTTTAACACTTTCAGGTCATTGTTTTGTGGAGTCCTGTTTAAAACTAGTTTAGTAAAATTTGGATCAACACTTCCAAAAATAAAATTTTCATATTGTTTTGGTACAACTTTTTCCATCATAAAAGCATCAATACTTATGAATCCAGTTGTTTTGATTTTTTTGGTCATTTGTAATTTGTATTCTCCAAAAAATCTACCCTTCAGAAAACCTTTACCCATACTCCCAACCAATCCTAAGGAATGCTCATTAAATAAATTTTTGATCCACCTTTTAGTAAAGGAAAATTCTCCAACAAAATATTTTCCTTCATCATAAAACCTTTGGTCAAAGGCACCTTCAAGGAGGTCATGGTAAAAAATATTGGTTCTTATAGTAGATCTAGGGCTTTTTGTAAGAGGCTTTTTTATTACCCCGTTAAAGCCGATGCTAGCGCCTTTATGCCCTTCAATTTTTGATAAGTTTAGTGTCAACCTCTGTTGATGAAATAAATCAAAATAATCATTTTGATTAATATAGCGAATACTACCAACAGGTTCATTGTTGTTACGATCATAGGCAATATAACCTGCTGCAGAATTACTCCCATACCCAGGCAAAAAACCATACCATGCAGAAATCCCTGGTGTAAAACCGTTATACGTATTGTATGAAAAAAGCCAAGGAATGATATTTACATCAGTATGATAATAGCTCGGTTTATCAAAAATAAAATTTATTTTAAATTTTCTTTTTGTGGAATTGTTTGTTCGAACAATATCTGGCATCATTTGATCAGGGTCAATGACTGCGTAAAAACAATTATCTGGTATTTGATAATATTTATATTCTTGATCTTGCCTGTACCAATTACGCTCTATTTCGTCTCCATCTTTATTGTAATATGCAATTTCATAGGGAACGTTAAAACCACCTAAGTTTTGGACTAGAAATCTGTTTTTTATTTTTTTTATACCAAAGTCTATGCTCACAGTACTTGAAAAGACATTATCAAAAAACCAATCTAAATCCTCATCTAAATAAAAATCAAAATAATATCTAAAATCATCTGGAGAGGGGTGCCTGAATTGCCACTCCTTATAGAATTTCTGCATAATGGTGTCCATCTTTTCTTCACCAATATAGTGCTGCAAGAACCTCAGCATTACAGCCGGCCTATTATAATTTTGACTATAATTACTCATATTAAAGTTTTCATTGGCTGAAATATTCAAAGGTTGTGCATCTTTATTTTTTCCGCTTCCTGCAAATCCTAGATAGTGAAAAGAGTGAATGTCAATATCCTTTCCTATCCCTAGTTTATTTTGTAAAAAATCCTGGAATATAATTTGATACTCTTTATCTCGATATTTTTTCTCCCAATACCTAATATTTGAATATTCATTTAACCCTTCATCCATCCAGGTAAACTCTCTTTCGTTATTCCCTAAAATTCCATAAAACCAATTATGTCCAACCTCATGCATAATTACGAACTCCAATAAATCCTCTGAAAATGATGTAGATATAACTGTTATATTCGGATATTCCATTCCTCCACCTGCAGACATATCACCGTCGACTGCAGTTAAATGATTATAAGGATAATCACCATAAAATTTGCTATACCAGTACCCTGAGTCATGAAGGTATTCAATAGACCTCTTCCATAATTTTGCATTTTTTGGTAAATACATGCTCCATAGAGTTACTTTTCTTTGTGATTTTTCTAACCAAAGTTCTCCTTTATTTACTATCCAATTCGGATCTGCAAACCATGCGAAGTCATGTACATTAGTTTGTTTAAACCGAAGGGTCTTATACTCCAAAAGGTTATCAATTCCTTTTTTTTCAGCATTTTTGTCTAGATTCATTTTTTTATTTTTTTGTAAGGATTTTATCTTCTTGTTGAATTGCTTGTTATCTAGTAACAAAAGTGAATCCCCAAGCAGAGCCAATGAGTCCAGCCATTGTAATTCCTTCCCACTATTAAATAAGTCTCCAGTAGCCATAACTCTATATTCCTTTGGAAGAGAAATGGTCACATCAAAAGAACCAAACTCACTATAAAACTCACCCATGTTCAAATAAGGCATAGGATGCCAACCATCTTTATCGTATACCGCTGGCTTTGGATACCACTGTGTAATCTCATAATGCTTACCTGTGTGTCCTAGCCTAGAAAATATTTTTGGCAATTTAACAAAAAAAGGTGTTTCAACGGTTGTGCTGCGACCTGGATACAAAGGGCTAGGTAATAAAACCTTTATAACATCAATCCAATCTGGATGATATTCCCAACTCGCTGCAATACCATCGACCGAAAAATCAAGACTATCAATAAAACCTCTATCCTTATCCTCACTGTAATGGAATCGAGTAGAGCCTAACCTTAATAATTGCTTTGCTAATGCTGTAGAGTCATTCTTGTAAGCATTCGGCCAAATATGAAACCAAATATATTCTAAGGTATCTGGAGAATTGTTTGTGTATTCAATTTTTTCAAAAGCTGATAAAGTATGATCTTTATCATTTAACTTAACATCTATTTCATACGATACATGTTGCTGAAAATATTCTTTTTGAGCCATTAAGATTGGAATGCTGGCTCCAAAATAAATAAAAATTCTTATGCATATATCCCAGATTAATTTTTCTATTTTTTTTCGATCCATTTTACATTTTAATTTTTTAACGTAATTCTTAATAGCAAAAATTCTTACTTTTCTTTTTTAATAAAAGATACAACAGTAAATAGATAGCCAATGCAAAAAAACTAAGTTATTTATCAAATGATCCCACAATTTTGGGGCTTGATTCAAATAAGCATTTCTATCTTATCATTATCACTCATCATGCATGGCAAGAACGAATTGATGATATTGAAATCTACTCATGATTTTTAGTCAAGTGAGTAGATAACTCCAGATTCAGGAATCATAAATTCACCTTCAAAATTTTCATCATTTGTAATAATATTTTTTATTTTTTCAATTGGCTCCGTAACAGGTTCAGTTGTAAGTACAAATGTACCAAAATGCATACCGATGCTCTTCTTTGATTTAATATCTTTATGAATGAATATTGATTCTTCAGGGTTTACATGGAAATTCTTCATAAACCATCTAGGCTCATACGCACCAATTGGAATCGCACTTAAGTCAAATGGACCATAGTCGTCACCAATTTGCTTAAATTGGATTTTATTATATCCTGTATCTCCCGCAAACCAAAATTTGAAGTTTCCAACTTTTAGAGACCATGATGACCATAAAGTATCAAAACTTCTAAATAAACTCCGTTTTGACCAGTGCTGAGATGGCAAACAAATAATTTCTACATTATCCTGTTTTCTCTCTTCAAACCAATCCAATTCAATCACGTTTTTTATATTAAGTCTATCAAACCATTTTTTTAACCCAAGTGGCACATACCATACTGTTAAAGGATCTCTGCCAAGATTCTTTACAGAATTTTTATCTAAATGATCATAATGATTATGACTAATGACAATCAAATCGATTTTTGGCAACGATTCTATATCAATTGTTGGAAAAGAATACCTTTTTGGACCTAAAAATTGAACGGGGGAACACCTATCCGAAAAAATTGGATCAGTTAAAATGGTTTTACCATTAATATGTAATAACATAGTAGAATGTCCAACCCATGTTATAAAATTATTATTACTATTAATCTTTTGAATCATAGAATCTATACTCAAGTTTTTTTCTATTTGAGGCTTAGGATTTGGGCGTTCAGTAGCCATCATTTTAAAAAGATCACTGAAACTTTTCTTTTGATTATCTTGTTTTAAATAAGGATTTTTAAAACCAGTAGAAGTATGATGAGTTTTATTAGGGTTATAATATGGATTGGTAGTTTTGAAATTTAATACTAATCCAAATAAACCGACGGCTATACAAATCGATATACTAAGTTTCATTACCAAATCTAACCATCATCCCATAAACAAAATCCCCTTCAAATATGAGGATGTATTCATAACAATTTCCTAGACTAAAATTCAATCTCAAATCCTCCCACTGGAATAAAACTAAAATACGTAACTTCGGTCAATTTTCTTTTAGAATTGCTCCAAATATAAGTCTCAATATTTTTTCTATTATAGGCATTCCATAATTCAATATATGAAATTACATTCCAGAATTTGTATACTTTTCTATATTCATATCGTAAAAATAAATTATGATAAACAGGAGTTTTCTTTTCATTATATTTTTCTGTTAAATAGATTGCCTGATCAAAAAGTAAAGATTTTTCTCTATCAATTTCAGTATATGGTTTCCCTCCAAAAAGTGACCATCTCAAGGATAGTTCCCATTTATTATTTGGTCTATAACCTCCTACTACATTCAAAATATATTTATAATTACTATCCCTATTCCTTTCTATACCCTGATAATCCACATAGATTGAATTAAATAAGCTACCCCCAAAATGACCATAGAAATTTTCTGCCCGTTTTTTCTCAATTAAAAATTCAATTCCCCTTGCTTCTGCATTCCCTTCAGATATAAGTTGATTAAAAGTGATGCTTCTGTCCATTAGAAAAGCAGGACTCGCAGTACTATCACTACTAAGAACAATTGGAGCATGTGAATACTTTTTATTATAAATCGAAACCGATAGCTTAGTGCTCTCATTCAATAATTTTTCATAGGAAAAAGAATATTGTTCAGCCTGTACACTTTCTAAGTTATCATCTTCAACAAGTCCTAGATATTTTTCAGGAGGATTTTGAAAATATCTTCCACCATTGAAAATTATTTTCCCAAATTGCAATGGAAGATCAAAATCAATATTTACTCTAGGGGAAAAATTTATTTTTTCCTCAAAATCAGATTTCTCTAATCGCATTCCTAATGAAATATTAGATATGCTTTTAAATGGGAAGCCAATATTTGAAAAAGCAGCAATGTTTGTAAAAATTAGATCGTCTTTAAGATATAAATCATTTAACGTAAAATCATAAGATAAATCACGATGGTGGTACTCAAATCCAGTTACTGTATTTACTTTGCCTTTAATTCTTATTTGATTAACATTTCTAAAGTGAAAAGTTTTATATGAATCGTTTACCGCATTCAAAGTAGAATCAGTATAAATATTAAAAAAATCATTTTTTGCGGTTTGATCTGTAAGCGAAACAGAGCTATTTGAAAACCCATTTTTGCTCCAAATAAAACGGTGATTAAGGCCTAAAGTACTCTGGTCGTTTTTAACATATCCATAGCTATCCTCCCCATTACTCCTGGCATCCTTAACATTTCTTTCATAAAGACTAGAACCTAAAATACCTAAAATAGTGAAATTACTGTATGGATTAGGTCTGTAATTTATTTTTCCCTGGTAATCACTATAGCTGGGAAGGCCACCTGCATTAATTGCATCTGAAATTATGTCCAAGTAACTCATCCTAAAGGAAGACAAGAATGAGGATCTTTTTGTGATAGGTCCTTCCAGTACTCCGCCAGCTCCCCCTAACCCTAGTCCGATATTCCCTTCAATAGATTCCTTGTTCCCTTCTCGGTATGATATGTCACCAAAACTAGAAAGTTTGTTACCGTATTGAGGTGAAAAACCGTTGCTATAGAAATCCATGGTTTCTACAAGCTCTGTATTAATTAATCCTACTGGGCCATTACTTCTTCCATCCGGTTGATTAAAATGAGAAATACTAGGAATATATACATTATCGATTAGGAACCCATTTTCGTTGGGTCCACCACCTCTGACCATTATGTCTTGTCGATTTTCTCCAACACTTGCAACGCTTGGTAAAGAGTTGAGAATCCTTGTAATCTCCCCTCCTGCTCCAGGTGCTCGACGAATTTGATCATTTTTAAATCCTACAACACTGTAACTGTTTAAACTACTTTTCTCAAAATAACTTTCCGTTACAACTATATTATCTAGCAAAATAACAGATGGATATAAAAGAATTTTTTGATAGTCATATGCGTTTGGCCTAACCCAAATATCATACAAAATTTTTGACTTATAGCCAATAAATGAGATTGAAATCGAATAATAGCCTTCTTTAGGACACTTCAAAACAAATTCTCCATTATCATCCGAACTTGTTCCTATTTCACTATTTTCAACTAATATATTTGCTTGGGGAAGTGGAAGTTGACTAATTCCATCAATTATTTGACCGCGAATTACTCCTGCACCATGAAGAAATGAAAAGAGTAACGCAATTATAAGAGATAACTCAAACTGAAAAATATTTTTTATTTTTAAATTTATCTTGGTCCTCACTGGAATAATTCTGTGCTATATCGTATCACTATATTTTATTATGAATCAAAGAGCGTTTGTAAAGTATTACAATTTATTTTGTAAAGTTTTCACATTATTCTTTAGATATGTCTCTAAGAAACTTAGAACCTTTCCATAAGCTTCAATTTCATTTTCTTTTTTACGAAATCCATGTCCCTCATCATCAAAAACAACATATTCAACAGTAATTCCATTTGCTTCAATACCCGCAACAATTTCATCTGATTCTATCTTTAATACCCGTGGATCATTCGCACCCTGAAGTACCATAACTGGATTCTTTACTTTATCAGAATGAAATACAGGAGAGATCTCATACAATCTAACAGAGTCAGCTGTAGTGGGGTCACCCATTTCTTTATACAGTGCATTCCTGAAAGACTCCCAATAAGGAGGAATTGATTTTAATGTTCTCAACCAATTGGTTACCCCAAAAATATTAACACCAACTTTAAATTCATCAGGAGTAAACGTCATTGCTGCCATAGTCATATATCCACCGTAACTGCCTCCGATTATTCCAATTTTTTCTGCATCAATATAATCTTGATTTTGAAGCCATTTCTTTCCCCAAATACAATCCTTTAGATCCTTATCTCCATGGTTAAGATCATCCATTTTGTAGAATGTTTTTCCATATCCACTACTTCCACGGTTGTTTACAGCAAGGATAGCATAACCATTATTTACTAAATATTGTATGAAAGATGAATATCCTGTACGGCTTTGTCCTCCAGGCCCACCATGAACCCAAACCAGAGCTGGAACTTTATTTCTTTTGGTTGCATCTAGCGGTTTATAATAAATGGCAGGAATTTCAAGGCCATCGAAAGATGGGTATCGAACCACTTCAGCCTCAACCAAATCATTCGCATTTATTTCAGGATTTAAAGTTTCAGTAAGTTTCTTCAATTTCTTACTACCCATATCATACACATAAATGTTATTTGGACTTTTTGAAGTCCCTACAGTCAATCGAATCTTCTTTTCACTTTTAGAGATTCTGACTCCTTTTATGTCTCCATCTGGTATTGCAGGGAAAAAAACATCTGAATTATTTACTAAATTTTTAATAAAAAGAGTGTTTTTCCCATCTTCGTTTACGGCTGTAACCCGGTATTTCTCACTCTCACTTAAATAGCTGTACATTACATCCCAATTTGTTTGGAATAGAACTTCCTCTTTTCCTGTTTCAATTTCATACTTAACTAAGTAGGAAAACTCTTCCCCCACATCAGTAATAAAAAAGAAATATTTGTTATCGTTACTAAAACCAGATGAACTGTAACTACCAGGTTCTACAGATAGTTCAATCGTAGATTTATCAATCCTATTTGTGAGAAATAATTTATTTTCACTAGTCGTAATAGTTTGACTAAAAGAGAACCAGGACTCGTCTTCTGACATATCAGAAATATTAATTCCATTATCATTCTGGTAAAGCATTTCAGATTTCCATGTATCGACTTTCATTTTATAAAAATCAAAAAACTTAGGGTTTCGTTTATTTGATATGTAATACATTGATTTTTTATCTTTGCTCCAACCAGCAAAACTTGCCTTTTCATTTTCACCGGGAGTAAGATCAGAAATCTTACCATCTTCATACATTAAATATATATGATTTATTTCATTACCGCCTTTATCAGCCGAATACAAAATATGATTGGTACCTGGTAAATAATCAATTGCAAAAAAGGATTCCTTTTCCGAAAATGTCTTCTGTGTTTTTTCCCCCGAAGCAATATCAATTTCATAAACATTAAAAATCCCTGATTCGTCACTACTAACCAAAAGTTTGGTTTCATCATCAGAAAAGGCACCTCCACCTATTCGATTATTTTGATAAAACTGGTCTATTGAATACTTTTCAGGTACATGATTTTGAGTACATGAGGCAATAAACAGTATGGTAATAATTAATATAAAATTTGTTTTGAATATATTTTTTGTAAATATCTTTTTATGGTTCATGTTGGATTCCTAATAAAGTTTTGTTGTTTTTATTTTAAGAAGGGTATAGCTATTTCAAAAGTACCATCAATTTGGTCGCAGACAGTTTGAAAAAAATTTTATATTTGAAATTGTTACTCTTAGACATTTTAGCATTACATCCTTGTTTTATGCTTGAGAGTTATCGTTATATTACGTCCACTAAGATAACATATTAAGTTAAAAGCCAATGTTTCCTAGTCATTTTTTTTCAATTCGCTTATACGCTTCAGGAATAGTAAAAGATGCTGCATCAAAAGAGACAGTATATAGTTCCTTTATTTCAAAACTCATTGATTTAAAAAACTCATGTTCAATATGCATCTTTGCCTGCACAATTCTACCTTCTAAGGAATCTAAAACTACTGTTGAATCAGCGCTCCAAACAAAATCATCAGAAGAAATCATATATGAGGTTTCTTTGTTTCTAACTTTATTTGGATTAAAACTTTCCATTATATCTAATTTTAATGAATCTAGAGTATCTTTTAATGAAAGCTCCTTTACCAACCACTCTTCAAAAAGTAACTTCTGTTTAGAACTCTGTATAGTCGTGGTCCATTTTTTTGCTCTAAATCCATTTATCTTCTCAAGTTGACTTGCTTTTTCTCTTTTAATTATAAATTCGTCGACTGTGCTATCAATAAGACTTTCAAAAATTATAGAGAAAAATAGGGATCTTGATAAAGGAGTTTGAGAAACTGTGTCTTTTTTTTCCTTATTGAAGTATTCATCAATATTTATTAACCAGTATTCTTTATCCTTAGAATTGTATTTTAATATATTTTTTTCACCTCTGATTATTATCTCTCCATCATTTTCGTTAAACATTTTTCTTAGTACCCAATTTTTAGGATACATCTTCGAATTCATTTTGAAAAATCCAGGTGCTATATGTTCTTCATTCTCAATTATCACCTCCCCAATAACTTTAGCATCCCAAGAAAATTCAGTTACATATTTTATTTGCATATTTTGAGCATATAGCGAGAAGGTAAAAAAAATGCATTTAAAGAATAAGGTTCTAACCAAAATATCAATCAAACTATAGTAAAGGAGTTTTTCACTTTCCCTTCTATTGATGCGACTACTTTATCACCAATACTTAAAGGGGCAACACCTTTTGGCGTACCTGTAAAAATCAAATCACCTGATTGAAGAGGTACATCTTCAGCAATTTGCGATAAAATTTCCTGGGGAGACCAAATCATGTTACTACAAAATGCATTTTGTCTAACTTCTCCATTTACTTCCAATGTCAACTCTATTTTAGAAAAATCAATTAACCCATCAATGGGAACTATTTCTGATGTAGGTGCACTCCCAACAAAACTTTTCCCAACAAACCACGGTCTACCAGCATTCTTTGCTTCTGCTTGAAGATCTCTTCTAGTAAGATCAACCCCAACTGCGAATCCAAATATATTGGCATTTTCTCCCAGTGCTAAAACTAACTCCACCTCATGCTGAAGATTTTTTGTCTTCAAAGGATATGGAACGTCATTGCTTGTTACTGCCCAATTTGGCTTGGAAAAGAAAAAGGGAGGTTGACGCTCATCTGCCCCCATTTCTATTGCATGTTCCGTATAGTTCCTACCAACACAATATACATGGTTAACTTGGAATTGCTTCTCGCTTTTGGAAATAGGTAAATAAACTGCTTTGAAACTATTTGAAAAAGAATTCATACTACTGTAAACAGAATAAAGCGCATAATATTGTCATAGTTATCGTTGCTATAAGTTACAGTCTTAGCATCCAATAATTTTGCTCCTGGATAATGTGATGCTCTATATGCAGTTTGTTGTTTGATAAATCTAATTTTCAAAGTAAATGATTTTGGATGGCTCCAGATGCATGAATCCAAATCACCTGAAAGGGATTCTTTTACTTTATTTCGAATTGCTTTTCTAGATTCTAAAGGCTGTATACTAATTGTTGAATCTCCGACCCCAACCATCGTAGCATGACAAAGAGTATTCGGGCTTACCTCTTTTACTTCTTCACAAAGGCCCGCATCTCCTGCAACAAACACCAATGGTACTTTATGTTTCGCTGCAATATTTCCATGTAAAAAAAATTCGGATGTTGGCTGATTATTAACAAAAATAGAATCAATTTTAGCCGATGACATGGTATGGGCTAATGGATTTCCACCCTTCCCCGCCATAGAATGGTATCCAATCATTATTAATGCATTGAAACTACTATCCAATTCTTGCACCATAGAATAAGGATGCCCGCTCCACCCTCGAATTAATTTAACCTCTTTGGGCAGTTGGTCAGATAAAATATTTCGTCCAGAATAATGGGCATCTTTTACCCAAATTTCTCTGGCCCCTGCATCCAATGCACCCTTACACGCTGCAACAACTTCTTGAGTCATAAAATCTTGGAACTGTTTAAAAAAGGTTGGTTTATTATGCTCTACCTCGTCCCAATGGGTTACACCTGTAACACCTTCCATATCTGCGCTGATATATATTTTCATAAATAAATTCCCATCTATTTTAAAATTAATTGTACGATGACTTTTAGGTAATAGCGATTGTTTATTTTAAAAATTTATTAAAATAAAGAGTAAATCAGTTGGGGTTTATGGATATTATTCAAATTTTTTGGCGTATCAAAATATCATGGCATCCCAAACTTTGCTTTTCAAAGTTTAATTACTATTTTTTCATCCATTTTTTAAACATTGCAAACGCTATTGTTTATTAATGAAGGCCTTTTACATTAAAGTAAACCGGTTTTATATTAAATTTAACTTTATTTCTAGAGGATATTCTTAGATGAAAGCTAAAGTACCAATAATACCAATGGAAGATTTTATGCGTAACCCTGAAAAATCTTCATTCCAAATTTCCCCAAATGGCAATTACGTTGCATTTATGAAACCCTGGAAAACCAGAATGAACGTGTTTGTTAAAGACATAAAGGCCAATAAAGAAGAACGATTAACTGCTTCTGAAAAAAGAGGTATTTATGGCTTTACTTGGTTAACAAATA
>ENA-OSEY01001538-OSEY01001538.1-marine-metagenome-genome-assembly--contig:-NODE-1538-length-15773-cov-3.852064_pt1 | contig 15773 bp, 17 predicted proteins | sample MGYA00248465_ERZ534230 | MGnify/ENA primary metagenome ERZ534230 (study PRJEB26409, sample SAMN06344110) | marine metagenome | isolation source: Sea water from surface | place: Atlantic Ocean:Southern...
TGCGCAGCTTTCCCTTGGCCCGCAGGCAGGTCAGCCGCCCCGAATCGGCCACCGTTGCAATCCCGGCGGAGTCGTAACCGCGGTACTCCAGCTGGCGAAGGCCCTCCAGGAGCTGAGGCGCCGCTTCTCGGGAGCCCACCAGGGCAACGATTCCGCACATACAAAAAAAGCCCGGCTGAAGCCGGGCCGAGCTTATGAGGTGAAACGGGGCGAATCAGTAGGCCAGGCCCATGGAGCGGGTGGTCTCGTCTCCCAGGTAAACGCGGATGCTGAGGAAGTCGGTGGGGCAGGCGGTTTCGCAGCGCTTGCAACCGACACAGTCTTCGGTGCGGGGAGAAGAGGCGATCTGACCGGCCTTGCAGCCGTCCCAGGGCACCATCTCAAGCACGTCGAGAGGGCAGGCACGCACACACTGGGTGCAGCCGATGCAGGTGTCGTAGATCTTGACGGCGTGGGACATGTGCCCGATGCATACGAAGGCTTGCGGCAAACGTACCCGTCCTTCGCCGGTCCATGGCCAGGCCGTCACCGTTGTTAACGGCGCAGTCGTTGAGAAAAGGAGCACGAAGGCGTGCCCGTAAGATGCAGCGTCCCGTTGCCACGGCTATGTCCCAGGAAGCGATTCTCGAAAAGGTGCGCTCAATCGTTGCGGAGCAACTGAGTGTTGACTCCGGCGAAGTGAAGCCCGAATCCAACTTCCAGAACGATCTGGGTGCTGATTCTCTGGACACCGTGGAACTCGTGATGGCCCTTGAAGAGGCCTTTGACATCGAGATCCCCGACGAAGCAGCTGAAGGCATCACCACCGTTGGTGACGCCGTCAAATACATCGAAGACAAGCAGGCCTGAGCAACGCAATGGTGGATGGTCTCCATCGCGTCGTCATCACCGGCCTCGGCGCGGTCACACCGATCGGCAACACGGTTCAGGACTACTGGAACGGCCTCACCTCCGGCAGCAACGGAGTGGAGGCCATCACCCTGTTCGATGCATCCGCACACGCCTGCCGCTTTGCGGCGGAGGTGAAGGATTTCGATCCGTCCGGCTTCATCGAACCGAAGGAAGCCAAGCGCTGGGATCGGTTCTGCAAGTTCGGCGTGGTGGCAGCAAAACAAGCTGTTGCCCATGCCGGCCTTGAGATCAACGATGCGAATGCGGATCGGATCGGCACGATCATTGGTTCCGGCGTCGGCGGTCTGCTGACGATGGAGACGCAGGCCCATGTGTTGGAGGGCAAAGGCCCTGGACGGGTGAGCCCGTTCACGGTGCCGATGATGATCCCCAACATGGCCACAGGCCTTGCCGCCATTGCCCTGGGCACCAAGGGGCCCAGCTCCGCGGTGGCCACCGCCTGTGCCGCAGGCTCCAATGCCGTTGGCGATGCCTTCCGGCTGCTGCAGCTGGGCAAAGCCGACGCCATGGTGTGCGGTGGCGCCGAATCAGCAATCACTCCCCTGGGAGTGGCCGGCTTCGCCAGCGCCAAGGCCCTGTCGTTCCGCAACGATGATCCGGCCACGGCCAGCCGTCCGTTCGACAAGGAACGCGATGGCTTTGTGATCGGCGAAGGTGCTGGTGTGTTGGTGCTTGAAACCCTCGAGCATGCCCAGGCCCGTGGCGCCACGATCCTCGGCGAAGTGGTGGGTTACGGGATGACCTGCGACGCCCACCACATCACCTCCCCCACTCCCGGCGGCGTCGGCGGTGCCGAAGCCATGCGCCTGGCCCTGGCCGATGGCGGCATTGATCCTTCTGAGATCGACTACGTCAACGCCCACGGCACCAGCACCCCAGCGAACGACAAAAACGAAACCTCGGCGATCAAAAGCGCCCTGGGCGAACGGGCCTTGCAGATTCCGGTGAGCTCCACCAAATCGATGACCGGTCACCTGCTGGGTGGCTCCGGCGGCATCGAAGCCGTGGCCTGCGTGCTGGCGCTGCAACACGGCGTCGTGCCCCCCACGATCAACCACACCACCCCGGATCCCGACTGTGATCTGGATGTCGTGCCGAATCAGGCACGGGATCAGACACTGGGAACCGTGCTGTCCAACTCCTTTGGCTTCGGCGGCCACAACGTCTGCCTGGCTTTCAAACGCGCCAGCTGAGCCTTCGCGCTCACGCCGTGCGTCAAAATCGCTTCAACTTTTCCTCTTAACACCATGGTCGCTGCGCCCGCGTCACTCGACACGCTCTGCATCAACAGCATTCGGATGCTGGCTGTCGACGCCATCAACAAGTCCAACAGCGGCCACCCCGGCCTGCCGATGGGCTGCGCACCCATGGGTTACGCCCTCTGGGACAAGTTCCTCAAGCACAACCCCAAGAACCCCAAGTGGTTCAACCGCGACCGCTTCGTGCTGTCGGCCGGCCACGGCTGCATGTTGCTCTACGCGCTGCTGCACCTCACCGGATACGACTCGGTCTCCATTGAGGACATCAAGCAGTTCCGCCAGTGGGGCTCCAAGACCCCCGGTCACCCCGAAACCTTCGAGACCCCTGGCGTTGAAGTGACCACCGGCCCCCTGGGTGCCGGCATCTCCAACGCTGTGGGCCTGGCCATCGCTGAATCCCACCTGGCGGCCAAGTTCAACAAGGCCGACGCCACCGTGGTGGATCACTACACCTACGTGATCATGGGCGACGGCTGCAATCAGGAGGGCGTGTCCTCCGAAGCCGCCTCCCTGGCTGGTCACCTGAAGCTGGGCAAGCTGATCGCTCTCTACGACGACAACAGCATCACCATCGACGGCCGCACCGATGTGTCCTTCACCGAGGACGTACTGAAGCGCTACGAGGCATATGGCTGGCACGTGCAGCACGTGGCCGAGGGCAACACTGATGTGGACGCCATCGCCAAAGCGATTGAGGCCGCCAAGGCCGTGACCGACAAACCGTCGATCATCAAGGTGACCACCACCATCGGCTACGGCTCCCCCAACAAGGCCGACACTGCTGGTGTACACGGTGCTGCTCTGGGCGAGGAGGAAGCCGCTCTGACCCGTCAACAACTGGGTTGGGACTACGCACCCTTCGAAATTCCTCAGGACGCCTACGACCAGTTCCGCCAGGCCATCGACCGCGGCGCCAGCCTCGAGGCCGAGTGGAACCAGACCCTGGCCGCCTACCGCACCAAGTACCCCACCGAAGCCGCCGAGTTCGAGCGGATGCTGCGCGGTGAGCTGCCCGAGGGCTGGGACAAGGACCTGCCCACCTACACCCCCGAAGACGGTGGCCTGGCCACCCGCAAGCACTCCCAGATCTGCCTGGGTGCTCTCGGCCCGAACCTGCCCGAGCTGATCGGCGGCTCCGCCGACCTGACCCACTCCAACTACACCGACATCAAGGGAGAGACAGGCTCCTATCAGGCCAGCAGCCCTGAGAAGCGCTACCTGCACTTCGGTGTGCGCGAGCACGCCATGGCCGCCATCCTCAACGGCATCGCTTATCACAACAGCGGCTTGATCCCCTACGGCGGCACCTTCCTGGTGTTCGCCGACTACATGCGCGGTTCCATGCGCCTGTCGGCCCTGAGTGAGCTGGGCGTGATCTACGTGCTCACCCACGACTCCATCGGTGTCGGCGAAGACGGCCCCACCCACCAGCCGATCGAAACCATCCCCTCCCTGCGGGCGATGCCGAACATGCTGGTGTTCCGTCCTGGCGACGGCAACGAGACCAGCGGTGCCTACAAGGTGGCCATCCAGAACCGCAAGCGCCCCAGCTCCCTCTGCCTCAGCCGCCAGGGCATGGCCAACCAGGCCAACTCCTCGATCGACAAGGTGGCCCTGGGTGGTTACGTGCTCGAAGACTGCGCTGGAACTCCCGATCTGATCCTGATCGGCACCGGCACCGAACTGGACCTCTGCGTCCAGGCCGCCAAGCAGCTCACCGCTGAAGGCAAGAAGGTGCGCGTGGTCTCCATGCCCTGCGTCGAGCTGTTCGACGAGCAGACCGATGCCTACAAGGAGGAAGTGCTCCCCAACACCGTGCGCAAGCGCATGGTGGTGGAAGCCGCTGAATCCTTCGGCTGGCATCGTTTCATCGGCCTCGATGGCGACAGCGTCACCATGAACCGCTTCGGCGCTTCCGCCCCCGGCGGCACCTGCCTCAAGGAATTCGGCTTCACTGTGGAGAACGTGGTGGCCAAGGCCAAGGCTCTGCTCAGCTGATCGCCAAATCACTTCAACGACAAGACCTCCTGCCTCGGCAGGGGGTTTTTTTATGCCGAAGGCCAGTGGCCCACCACAAAAAAGCCCGACGTCCAAAAGGACGCCGAGCCAACATCTGATTGCGAGCAGGCAATCAATCAGCTTTGTCGAGCTTGACCGGCGTCAGCTCTGCAGCACCGGTGTTGGCTTCGAGCACCTTTTCAAGACCTTCGAGATCTTCATCCGTGATCTTCGTCTGCATCGGGCAGTGCTTCGGTCCGCACATGGAGCAGAACTCAGCCTGCTTGTAGATGTCAGCCGGCAGAGTTTCATCGTGATACTCCTTGGCCCGCTCAGGATCCAAGGACAGCTCGAACTGCTTGTTCCAGTCGAAGTTGTAGCGGGCGCGGCTGAGCTCATCGTCACGGTCACGGGCGCCGGGGCGGTGACGGGCGATGTCTGCCGCATGGGCAGCGATTTTGTAAGCGATCAGACCCTCGCGCACATCCTCAGCGTTGGGCAGACCGAGGTGCTCCTTCGGCGTCACATAACAGAGCATCGCCGTGCCATGCCAACCGGCCATCGCCGCGCCGATGGCCGAAGTGATGTGGTCGTAGCCGGGAGCAATGTCAGTGACCAGGGGGCCGAGCACATAGAAGGGTGCTTCGCTGCACTCCTCCATCTGCTTCTTCACGTTGAACTCGATCTGATCGAGGGGAACGTGGCCGGGACCCTCCACCATCACCTGCACGTCGTGCTTCCAGGCGCGACGGGTCAGTTCACCGAGGGTGTGCAATTCAGCCAGTTGAGCAGCATCCGACGCATCGTGCTGGCAACCGGGGCGCAGCGAGTCACCGAGGGAGAAGGTGCAGTCGTAGCGCTTGAAGATCTCGCAGATGTCGTCAAACCGCGTGTAGAGCGGGTTCTGACGGTGGTGATACAGCATCCATTGAGCCAGGATGCCGCCGCCGCGGCTGACGATGCCGGTGATGCGGCCCTTCACCTTGGGAAGGTGCTCAATCAGCAGGCCAGCGTGGATGGTCTGGTAGTCGACGCCCTGCTGACAGTGCTTCTCGATGATGTGGAGGAAGTCGTCCTCATCGAGCTTCTCGATCGATCCGTGGACGCTCTCAAGAGCCTGATAAACAGGCACGGTGCCGATCGGCACGGGGGATGCACCGATGATCGCGGTGCGCACCTCATCGAGGTTGACGCCGCCGGTGGAGAGATCCATCACGGTGTCGGCGCCGTATTTCACCGCCAGCTTCAGTTTCTTCACCTCCTCAGCGGCATCGGAGGCATTGGGGGAAGCGCCGATGTTGGCGTTCACCTTGCACTTGCTGGCGATGCCGATCGCCATCGGCTCCAGATTGGTGTGGTTGATGTTGGCCGGGATGATCATCCGCCCCCGGGCCACTTCTTCCATCACCAGGGATTCGGGCAAGTTCTCCCGCTTCGCCACATAGGCCATTTCTTCGGTGACCACGCCCTGACGTGCGTAGTGCATCTGAGAGACGTTGGCCTGATCCTTACGGGACTGAACCCAGGAAGCGCGCATGATCTGAGGTGCGACGGACAGCCCAGGGGTCGACGTTTGGCCGTGGATCACGCTCAAGCACTTCCCTGCGCCGGCATGACCCGGAATCAGGTTCGGAGGGTGTGATCTCAGTCTGGGTTCGTGGTGAAACCCGGACACCCCTAGTGATGTTTGAACGCTAGCAAGCGTTGCTCAAAGAACCGTTCAGCTGGCTTGCAAGCCATTGAGCACCGCAGCCACCACCCGGTGATCGCTGTCCTGCTGCAGAGATTGCAACAAGCCTCTGGCCTGCACCGCGCTGGGATCGGCGCCCCCCTCCCGCACGATCCGACTGAGGATCTCAGCTCCACTCACCCGCACGATCGCATCAGCATCAGCGATTGCCATGGTGGCCAACTCCAGCAACCAACCCAGATCAATGCCGGGCTGTTCCGCCAGGGCAGAAAGAATGCTGCAGCGCACCAGCCAGGCGGCATCGGCCTCGAAGGCCGAACGCAGCAAGGGCCAGGCCCGATCCACCCCGTAGCTGGCCAGAGCATTGGCTGCCTCAGCCCGCACATTGGGGTCTTCATCGGCAGTGATCAACGCACTCAGGACGGTCCAGCCCTGTTCGGTGCGCTTGTAGCCCAATCCACTGCAGCTCAAGGAACGCACCAGGAAAGGCTTCTGCTCCGTGCCCAGCACCAGCAACGGCACCGCCTCAGCGTCCGAGCAATGGCGGAGCTGTGTGATCGCCGGCATCGCCTTCACCGGATCTCCACTGGCAATGGCCTGGCGCACCGCCTCGAGATCAGGACGTTGCGGATCGGTCTCGCTCATGGGTTGCTGCCGGGGGTGCGCGCCCGTTGAAGATCGGCTAACAGCCTGGCGCGGCGACGCTGCCGACCGAGAGCGCTGCTGATGATCAGACCCGAACCCACCAAGATGGCGGGCAACACCTGCACCCGGTCCTTGCCCTGGCGCTGGTTTGTGGCCAGCAACGCGAGCAGGATCAGCAACGGAGCCCCGAGGGAAACCCAAATCACCGCACGACGTTGGTTCATGCCGAGGTGTTCTCCGTGATCCACGCCAGCACGGTGGCCGTAAGAACCGCAATGCCAACACCGAGGGCGTCTTCCTCCAGTGTGAACGCTCCGTTGTGCAGCGGCGCACACCCCTCGGGCCCGGCCACACCCAGCCGCACCATCATTCCCGGCACATCCCGAAGCAGCTCAGCAAAGTCTTCCGCCCCCAGGGAGGGCTGCTCCACCGGCAGCACCTTGTCGCGCCCCAGACACTCCACCGCACAGCGTTCGAGCAAGGTCGTGAGCTGCGGATCGTTGTGCACCGGTGGTGCAATGCAGCGGTAATTCACCACAGCCGTACCCCCTCCACTGGCACAGATTCCCTGCACCGTCTCATCAATCCAGGCCGGCAACTGAGCGTGCTGCTGCAGATCCAGACAGCGCACCGTGCCCAGCAAACGCACCTGATCGGCAATCACGTTGAAAGCGCGACCGCCCTCCACCTTGCCGAAACTGATCACCACCGGCTGTAAAGCGTCCAAGCGACGGGCGATGGTCTGCTGAAGCTCTGTGATCACCCGAGCCGCCAGCCAAACCGCATCCACCGACTGATGGGGACGGGCACCATGGCCACCTTCTCCCTGCACCAGGATCTCCAGCTCTCCGGCCGCCGCCGTGAGACAGCCCCGCCGGATCCCCACCGTGCCCACCGGCAGATTCGGCACCACATGCACGCCATACAACGCATCGAGGCCCTCCACCGCCCCCGCATCCCGCATCCATACCGCCCCCTGGGCCAACTCTTCGGCGGGTTGAAACAGCAGCCGCACTCGAGCCCCTAAGTGGGGCTCCTGCGCCAGCAAGCGCGCGACACCAAGGCCCGTGCAGGTGTGCAGATCGTGGCCACAGGCATGCATCAGACCCTGGCGGGTGGAGGCATAGCTCAGGCCGGTGCGCTCCTCTACGGGCAGGGCATCCATGTCCACCCGCAAGCCCACTGTGGGGCCGTGGCCAGGCCCCAATTCGGCCACCACGCCCGTGCGGCCAACTCCCTCACGGACCCGCCAACCCAGCTGACGCAGTTCACCGGCGACCAGGGCGGCGGTCTGGTGTTCCTCACCGCTGAGTTCAGGGTGGGCATGCAGATGCCGGCGCAGCTCCAGCAGCTCAGGCAGCTCACGGCTGAGTCGATCGGACAGGGACGCCGCTTGGGTCATCTCAGGACGCCTCCAGGGCCAGGAACGCCATCAGATCCGCCGTCGGCTGCGGTGGCCAGCGGCGCACCTGCTGCAGCCAGTCGGCCTGGCGGTAACGCTGATCCAGCCCGGCCGCCGCGGCCCAGTGGCTTTCGGCTTCACCACTGGATCCTTCGCGCCAGAGCAGGCCGCTGAGGGCCGCCCGAGCGTCAGCGAACAAGGGATAGCGGCGAATCAGTTTGCGCAATTCCGCCTCCGCCCAATCGAGATCTCCTGCCTGCCAGGCCGCGAGGGCCTCGCTGGAGCGGGCCATGGCGAAGCCGGGGCGGGCGAGAGCAGCCTGGCCATAAAGCTCTCGCGCCTCAGGCCAGTCCCCTTGCGAGCCACGCACATTGGCCAGGTTGTAGAGGGCCGAGGCATCCTGCGGATCGCGCTCCAGAATCCAGAGATAGTCGTCCGCTGCTGCGGACCAGTCCTGAAGCGCCTCTTCTGCCGTGCCCCGGTTCAGATGCGGGTCGCTTTCCTCCGGTGCCAGAACAATCGAGGCGCTCTGGTCTTCGATCGCCCCAGACAAATCCCCCAGGGCCAAACGCACATTGCCGCGATTGCTTAGCGCTGCTGCATCCTCTGGAACCTGCTCCAGAAAGCTGTCCCAGAGGGGCAACGCCTCCACAAAATCCCCCTGACGGCTTGCCGTCAGCGCCTGCTCGTAGAGCCCCTGCAGATCCAGGGCCTGCGCCGGCAGCGCAAGCACAAGGCTCAGCAGCAGCACCAGGAGCCGATTCATGCCGCCTCCGCCAGATGGCTGCGGGCCGCATCCGTGACCATCCGGCCGCGGGGGGTGCGCATCAGCAACCCCTGCTGCAGCAAAAACGGCTCCACCACGGTCTCCAGGGTGACCGGGTCATCGCCGAGGGCCGCCGCCAGGGTCTCCAGGCCCACCGGGCCGCCACCGTGGTGGTCGATCAACAGCTGCAGCAAGCGTCGATCGCTGGCATCGAGGCCGCGATGGTCGACCCGGTGCAGGCTGAGGGCTTCGCCCACGAGGGCCTGATCAATGGAGCCATCGCTTCCGCCCACGCCGCGGACGCTGGCCACATCCCGCACCCGGCGCAGCAGGCGGTTGGCAATCCTGGGCGTACCGCGGCAGGAGGCCGCAATGCTGCTGCGGGCCTGCGGTGTGAGGGTGACCCCGATCAGCCCGGCGGTGCGCTCGACGATTGCTTCCAGGTCGTCCTGGCCGTAAAACTCCAACCGCTGGATCAGGCCAAACCGGTCCCGCAGCGGGGAGCTCAGCGATCCGGCGCGGGTGGTGGCCCCCACAAGGGTGAAGGGCGGCAAGTCGAGGGAACGGGTTCGTGCTGTGCTGCCCTTGCCCACGGTGAGATCGAGGCGACGGTCTTCCATCGCCGGATAGAGCAGCTCCTCCGCTACCCGGCTCAGGCGATGAATCTCGTCAATGAACAGCAGATCACGGGGCTGCAGGTTGACCAACAACCCAACGATGTCGCGCGGGCGTTCCAAGGCCGGTGCACTGGTGACCTTGCACTGCACCCCCATTTCTTCGGCCAACACCATGGCCATGGTCGTTTTGCCCAAACCCGGCGGGCCATAGAGCAGCACATGATCCAGGGCATCCCCACGACCCAGGGCCGCTTTCACCGCAATGCCCAGCACCTGCTTGAGCTCGCTCTGGCCGATGTAGTCGTCCAGGCGCTGGGGCCGAAGCTTGTCTTCCGGCCGACTCACCACCTCTTCAGGTGCCGGCTGGGGGTCCACCAGCGCTTCAGGGCGGCGTGGTGGCTTGCGACCGGAGCTGGAGGAGACAATCGCCATGCGGGCAGGGTACCCAGACCTGGATAGGGTCGGAAGACGCAGCCGCAGCCATGGCCAAGGGAGGAGCGAAAAAAGCAGCCGCAGCCGCGGCACGGGCCGCCGCCAATCGGATGCTGGCGGACAACCGGCAGGCACGGCACCAGTACGAAATCCTCGAAACCCTCGAAACCGGCATCGAGCTGGTGGGCACCGAGGTGAAGTCGATCCGCAACGGCAAGGCCAACCTGCGCGATGGCTTCTGCCTGATCCGCAATGGGGAACTGCAGTTGCACAACGTGCACATCTCACCCCACACCCACGCCGGCAGCTACTTCAACCACGACCCGCTGCGCACCCGCAAACTGCTGGCCCATCGCCGTGAGATCAACAATCTGCGCGGTTTGGTGGATCAGAAAGGCCTGACACTGATCCCCCTCAACATTCACCTCAAGGGGTCCTGGATCAAGCTCACCATCGGACTGGGCAAAGGGCGCAAGTTGCACGACAAGCGCGCCGCCGAAAAGGAAAAGCAATCCAAGAAGGACGTGAAAGCAGCGATGGAGCGCTACTGATCGAGCGGATCTGCCCGACAGGACAGGGTGAACAGACTCGAAGAGACCCCTTCGTTGGTGACCAACACCTGCAGCGGCGAGCCCGCTTCCGCAGCAATCCGAGTCACCCGCAGGGGACCCCGCTCCTTCACCACCTGCCCGTTGGCACCGAAAACCATCATCTGCATCAGCGGTGTGCCGTTGATGCCCAGGGCCACGGCATCACCTGCTGGAGCCTCCACCAGCACCAAACGCGCGCCACCGGCGGGGATAGGCAACGACGTGTTGGTGGTTTCAAGCGGGCGCGCTTTGAGCCGCACGATCTCAACGTCATCAAGGCTCTGAATCGCCGCTGCAATCCAGAGCTGAAGAAAGGGGTCGGCGGGTTTCCGGCCCCGCATGGTGACCGGCAGCAGATCCTGGGCTCCAGCACTCACCAGATGCTCGACGACCCGCGGATGAACGCCCTGTTTCAACAGCGCCTCACGCGGCGGCTGCCAGTCCCCATCGCTGAGACGACCCAGTCGGCGCCGGATTGTCGGAGGTAGCTGCTCAATCCGGGGCAGCCATTGCTCTGCCATGCCGGCCCAACCCCTTCGTATCGACCGGTTTTCCAACGACTCCGAGCTGAGTTGACTGGCATCCATCAGCTGAAGAAACCAGCCGCGATCCACCTGAAGAGCCCTAAGCCGACTGAACAATTGCTGGTGTTGATCCAGCTCCTCCTGCGGGAAGCTGACGGCTGGCTGCTGAGTTGCCCGATCAGGAGTGGTGCGGGGGGCCGTGGCGGGGGTGGAGCTGCGCGGGAACAAAAACCAGCCGATGGCGGAACCCACCAACGCCGACAGGGCAAGCACTCCCACAACAGGCCAGAGGCGACCCTCAGCGCCTTGCTCGCGGTCCCTCGCCCGTCTGGCTCGCGGCGCAAAAGTGAGCTCAGGGTCCGGCTCAGACGCGGACAACACAACCGACTCCAAGGCCTGCAGCACCTGAGAAGCCTGCCCAAAAGAGTGCTCCGGCTGGTCCGAGAGCAGGCGCTCAAGCACCTGACGGAATCCCGAGTCCAACTCCAGGCCCTCGGGCCAGCCCTCCTCATGGCTTGCCGACCCGCTGAGCAACATCAGGGCGGTGTGACCCAAGTCATGCAGGTCCCCCCAGCCTTCAGCCTCTTCAGGGGCACCCTGCCGCTGCAGCCTGCCACCGTCCAGGAGCACAGGCAGGCCATCACACCGGCGGCTCATCAGATGGCCAGGATTCACGTCGCCATGCACCAGGCCGCCGCCATGCAACAACTCCAGAACCGGCAGGAGCTGGCGCAGCAGCGTCAACACCTCCGCAGCCCCGAAGCGCTTTTGACGCAGCAGGTCGTCGTAGGAGACGCCGTCCTGCCAGTCGCGAAGGAGCCAGAGGTCCCCATCGACCTCCAACAGCTCACGGCAACGGGGCAGCTGAGGATGCAGCAACGACTGCAACTGCGGCCAGAGTCCCTTGAAACGGGCCTTGGCGGCAGGGAGCTGCAACTGGCGCATGGCCACCGGCAGATCACCGGCCATCACATCCACCGCGCGCCAGAGAGATCCCCGCAACGGGTCTGGCCCGCTCAGCCGCTTCTCCAGGCGGTAACGCTCCACCAGCACTGTGCCGGGACCGCTCAAGGGAATCAGCCACATTGATGGGCTGATGGTACCGATGGTTTACAGCACCCCCTAAGGTCCGCAGGAGATTGGTCGCACTCGTGCTGCTGGACACTCTGCTGGCGGTGCGGCGCCGCAGCGAAGCTCTGATTGCACATCTGGAGCCCGAAGATCTGATGCTCCAGGGAATGGCGGATGCCAGCCCGCCGAAATGGCATTTAGGCCACACCACCTGGTTCTTCGACACCTTCGTGCTGCAACCCCATGCAGCTGGACATCAAGCCTGCGACCCGCTCTGGAGCTATCAGTTCAACTCCTATTACGAAGCCGTCGGCGCCCGCCATCCCCGGCCGCAGCGCGGTCTGCTCAGCCGCCCTGCGATCGCCGATGTCATGGCCTGGCGCCATCGGGTGGATGCCGGGCTGGAGGCGCTGCTGCAGGATCCGCCGAAAGGGGTTACGGCCCTGGTGGAGCTGGGGCTGCAGCACGAACAGCAGCACCAGGAACTGCTGCTGATGGACCTGCTGGATAGCTTCCAGCGCCAACCGTTGGAGCCCGTCTACGGCCCAGAGGCCGAGCTGAAATTACAGGTAGCGCCAGAGGAATGGCTGGCCTGCCCCGGAGGTTTGGCGGAGATCGGCCTTCGGGGTGACGGGTTCCACTTCGACAACGAAACGCCAAGGCATCGGGTTTGGCTGGAGCCGTTTGAGCTGAGCAGCACCTTGGTGAGCAACGCTGCCTATGCCGCCTTCATCGCCGACGGAGGCTATCGGCGCCCCGAGCTGTGGATGAATGAAGGCTGGGCCTTGGTGCAACTGCACCAGTGGCAGGCCCCGCGCTACTGGAGGGAAGAGCACACGGAGTTCAGCCTGGCGGGCCGTCGCCGCCGCGATCCCCAGGCTCCGGTGCGTCACCTGAGCTGGTTTGAGGCGGATGCCTTTGCCCGCTGGAGTGGAGGCCGACTCCCCACCGAAGCGGAATGGGAGCACGCCTTGGGCCTGCATGGCAGCGCCATGAAGCACGCCCACCGGGTGCTGTGGCAGTGGACCGCCAGTGCTTACAGCCCCTATCCCGGGTTTCGCCCAGTGGAAGGAGCGATCGGCGAATACAACGGCAAATTCATGAGCTCCCAAATGGTGCTGCGGGGCAGCAGCTGGCTCACTCCACCTGGCCATGAGCGCGACAGCTACCGAAATTTCTTCCCGCCAGCGAGCCGCTGGATGGCCTCTGGAATCCGTCTGGCCCGATGAGCATCAGCCTGATCAACCTCCATCCATCGCCAGCAGATCTGCAGCAGCTGGTGCAGGACGGCTTGAAGCGCAGCCCTCGGCAGCTACCGGCCTGGCTGCTTTACGACGCCGAGGGATCCCGGCTGTTCGCTGAGATCTGCAAGCAACCGGAATACACACTCACCAACAGAGAGATCGCCCTGCTGGAGCTGCACGCTGACGCCATCGCCGCCGCCACGGGTCCCGGAATGGTGGTGGAGTTCGGAATTGGCAATGCCCGCAAGGTGGATCCGCTGCTCACAGCCCTCGGCAGCAGCGTCTTCGCCGCGCTGGACATCAGCCTCAGTGCCTTGAAGGAGGCCCTCTCTGGTCTCGCAACCCGGCACCCCAACACCACCATGGTGGGCATCTGCTGTGACCACACCCAACTGAAAAAGCTGCCGGCGCATCCCGCCCTGGACAGACAGCGCCGCATCGGCTTTTTCCCCGGCAGCTCCCTGGGCAACTTCACCCCGGAGGACGCCGTGGCCTTCCTCCGTAATGCCCGCCAGCTGCTGGCTGGAGGCCCCCTACTGCTGGGGCTGGATCAACCGCGGGAACATGCCCTGATGGAAGCCGCCTACGACGATGCCGCCGGCTTCTCAGCCGCCTTCGCCCTCAACCTGCTGCAGCGGCTAAACCGCGACCTCCAGGGCGATGCAGATCCCGCGCAGTTTCGCTACCGGGCCCGCTGGCAAGAGCACCAGCAGCGCATCGAAATGGCTCTGGTCAGCACGCAGGATCAAACCGTGCATCTGGCCGGCGAACCCTGGGCCTTCCAGAAGGACGACGCCTGGATCACCGAACACAGCGTCAAATACTCCCCAGAAGCTGCAGCCGACCTTGCGAACCAGGCCGGATGGCGGATTGAGCGCCGCTGGGAGGATCCGCACCAGCAAATGGCTCTGCATCTGCTTTTGCCGGCAGACTGATCCCGCAGATGGAGCCCATGGGCTCATGGCGGCATGAAATCAGACGAACGGCGTCAGGCGATCAGGCAACAGCGTGAGCGGCTGATCCAAGACCTTGAAGCGGTGTATATGGCGGCCTTTGATCGCCTGGGGGAATTGGAAGGTGAGGTGGGCGAGGTGAAAGCGGCGCAGCTCACCCAGATGATCCTCAACTCCAAAACAGCTGCAATCGAGCCCCTGGAGAAAGAAATCGAAAAACCGGTGATCACCACCCCAGGCGAAGCATGAGCAGCTGGCTGGAGCAGTTGGAACGGGAGCTGGACGCCAGGCTCTCCGCCTTTCTGCGCAACAACCCCGTTCAGGACCAGCTGTTCAGCGAGCAACACCTGAAGGACCGAGCTGGGGCCCTGCAACGGCAACGGCAACAACTGCAAGGCGAAGCGAAGCAGCAACGCCAACATCTACTGCGACTGGCAGAAGACGTGCGGGCCTGGCGCAGCCGGGTGGACCGCGCCAAGGCGGCCGGCGCAGCCGATCTGGCCGGACGAGCCGAACAACATCTCACCAGCCTGATGAACCAGGGACGTGCCCTCTGGGCCGACCTGGAGGATCTGGGACGCCGCTTCAAAGAGGTGGAGCGACAGCTGCAGGAGCTTCAGCAGCAACAGCAAACGCCCAGTCCCTCAACACTCGAGAAGGACTGGGCGTTGTTTGAAGCGGAACAGGAGCTGGAACAGCTGCGCCGCGACGCTGGGATGAAATAGATCAGGCCTTGGGCGCGGGGGGCTCCAGGCTCACACCCTCGGGCGGAGGCGTGGGATCCGGATCGGCGATCAGCATGTGCTGAAGCACGATCTCCGGCCGCTCACTGTCGCGCCAACGGATGCGGTAAGCAGGCATTTTGGTGCCACGGCTGGTGGTCTGCTCCACCGGCTCCATCACCCATCCCCGGCGGGAACGGCCCTGGGGGTTCCGCTTGACCACGGCATCAGCGTGCTTGAAGCGAAACCCGACGCGTTCTCCACTCATGGGGATAGGACCATGCCACTCCTCCCATTATTCCACTGAGGGTGGTTCTCCCTTGCGGGACTCCGGCCGCAGCAGCGGGAAGGCGATCACATCCCGAATCGAAGGGCTGTCGGTGAGCAGCATCACCAGCCGGTCGATGCCGATCCCCAGACCTCCCGTGGGGGGCATGCCCACCTCCAGAGCCGTGACGAAATCCTCGTCCAACCCCTGGGCTTCCAGGTCGCCCGCCGCCTTGCGCGCCTGCTGGGCCTCGAGGCGCTGGCGTTGATCCACAGGATCGGTGAGCTCACTGAAGGCATTGGCGTGCTCGCGGCCGACGATGAACAACTCAAAGCGCTCCACCAGGCCGGGCTTGCTGCGATGGGGCCGGGCCAGGGGCGAAATCTCCACCGGGTAATCGGTGACGAAGGTGGGCTGAATCAGGGTCGTCTCCACCGCTTGCTCAAAGGCTTCATTGAGCAGACGGCCCACCGAGTCGGCCAGTTCAGGTGCATGCAGACCCTTGGCTGTCATCGCCGCGGCCGCCTCCTCGCGGCTGCGGAAGCCGTTGAAATCAAGCCCCGTCGCGTCCTGCACGAGCTCGTGCATCGTGGCGCGCCGCCACGGCGGTGCCAGATCGATCTCGGTGTCCTGATAGGTGATGGTGGTCGCGCCGCAGACCTCTTCACACACCGCGCTGA
>ENA-OSEY01001539-OSEY01001539.1-marine-metagenome-genome-assembly--contig:-NODE-1539-length-15770-cov-5.200025_pt1 | contig 15770 bp, 10 predicted proteins | sample MGYA00248465_ERZ534230 | MGnify/ENA primary metagenome ERZ534230 (study PRJEB26409, sample SAMN06344110) | marine metagenome | isolation source: Sea water from surface | place: Atlantic Ocean:Southern...
CTTCTTCTGATTTCACTTCCTTCTGTTACCAGGCGAGAGTCAATCACCTTGCTTTCTTCGAAGGAGCAATAGGGGCAATGCATGTCTTATTGTGAATAAACCGGAAAATTACTGCAAAGAGTTTTTACTTCTTCTTTGATTTCAGCAATTAATTCTTGATCTTCAATATTTTTGATAATCTGAGATATCCAATCTGCAATTTGGGTCACTTCTTTTTCTTTAAAACCTCTCCTTGTAACAGCAGGAGTTCCAATTCTAATACCAGAAGTTACAAACGGAGATTTAGGATCATTAGGCACAGAATTTTTGTTTACGGTTATAAAAGCATTTCCTAACGCAGCTTCAAGATCTTTTCCAGTGACATCGTTTTTTATAAGGTTTACGAGAAACATGTGATTAGAAGTTCCGTTGGAAACGATATCAATATCATTTGCCATGAATTTTTGACTCATGGATTTTGCATTGGAAAGTATTTGTTGTTGATAAGTTTTAAAGTCGTCTTCCATAGCTTCTTTAAAACAAACAGCTTTAGCTGCAATCACATGCATTAAAGGACCACCCTGGGAACCAGGAAAGAGTGCAGAGTTAAGTTTTTTCTGTAATTCTTCATCAGGGCCAGCGAGTATGAGTCCTCCTCTAGGACCGACCAAAGTCTTGTGGGTCGTTGTTGTAACAACATCCGCATGTGGGAAGGGATTAGGATAGAGTCCTGCAGCAACTAGACCAGATACGTGAGAGATATCTGCTAATAAGAGAGCTCCTACAGAATTAGCAATTTCTTTAAATCTTGCCCAATCCAAAATACCAGAAAAAGCAGAAAAACCACAGATGATTAGTTTAGGTTTGTGTTCTTTCGCCAAAGCTTCGACCTGATCGTAATCTATGTCTCCAGTTTCAGGATCTATTCCATAACTGTAAGATTCATAAATTTTTCCTGAAAAGTTTACCTTTGAACCATGAGTTAAGTGACCACCATGATCAAGACTCATCCCAAGGATTTTGTCCCCAGCATTAAGTAACGCCAAAAAAACTGCTGCATTGGCACTTGCACCTGAATGAGGTTGTACATTGGCATAATCTGCTTTGAATAACTCTTTTGCTCGATCGATTGCCAATTGTTCTGCAATATCGACGAACTCACAACCGCCATAGTACCTTTTGCCTGGATAACCTTCAGCGTATTTATTCGTTAATATTGATCCTTGAGCCTCTAATATTCTTGGCGAAGCGTAATTTTCAGAAGCAATTAATTCAATGTGCTGCTCTTGTCTGACTCGCTCTTTTTCCAAGGCTTGCCAAAGGTCATCATCAAAAGATTTTATTGAGAGATTGTTGCCGTACATATTTAGTCAGTAATGGTTAATTATACTCTCCAAAAAAATTAAATTAAGCTTTTGAAGTCTTCTTTTTAGTTTTTCTATTAGGATATAAACTTTTACACATAAAACAAACTGTTCCGTCACAGCCTCTAGCCGTACAGAAAGTTCTGCCATAAAAAATGATTTGCAAATGTAAGTTGCGCCAATTCATTTCATCAAAAACGGCTTTTAAATCCTTTTCAGTTTGTTTGACTGATTTTCCATTAGTTAAACCCCATCTTTGCGCCAATCTGTGGATATGAGTATCTATGGGAAAGGCAGGTTTTTTGTAAAACTCACTGACCACTACAGAAGCAGTTTTGTGTCCTACACCAGGTAAATCTTCCAAAAGATCAATTTCTTTAGGAACTTTACCGTTGTGTTTCTCAATAAGAATCTTGGAAGTTTCGATAATTGCTTTGGCTTTTTTGGGTGCCAATCCACAAGTCTTGATGTATTCATAAACTCTAGCTTCTCCTAGACTTAACATTTCTTTGGGATTTGATGCTTTGTTGAATAGTTCTTTGGTGACTATGTTGACTCTTTTATCTGTTGTTTGAGCACTTAAAAGTACAGCTACTAAGAAGGTAAAAGCATTTTTGTGGTTCAAAGGAGCTTTTGGATTAGGAAAAAGTTCGTTAAGTTTCTTTTCCACAAAAAGCGCTCGCTCTTTTTTATTCATGACTTATTTTAAAGCAAAAAACTTAATACTTTGATTAAAGCCAACAATAATTTTTTTTGTCTTCTAAGGGTTGCAGTACTTCAAAATTTCGGTATTATCGAAAACTATAGGGGGAGAATCCTTAAGCTTATAAGTGAAAGTTATTAACATTTACTTAATTCTTACCGATTTCTCTTAAAAAAATTTTTTAACTCATTAGGGGAGGATTCTAAATGAGTAGATTTCTAAAAATAAGCATGGCTTTAGTTGGGTCATTAATTATATCCGCTACTGCTTTTGCTCAATCAACAATAGAAGAGGTAATCGTTACTGCGCAAAGAACTGAGCAAAGTCTTCAGACTGTACCAATTGCGGTATCTGCCTTTACTTCGGAAGCACTAGAAGAAAGACAAATTGAAGTCTCTAGTGACTTGCAACTTCAAGTTCCTGGGATTACTTTTTCTGCTTCAACTTTCTCTGGTGGTGGAGGATTCTCAATTCGTGGTATTACCAACTTTGCAACTGCAGCTAGTGCAGATGCTGGTGTGGAAATTCACATGAATGGAATGCCTTTAGGTACAACGTCTGCAAACGAGGTAGGTTTTCTTGATATGGAAAGGATTGAGGTACTTCGTGGGCCTCAAGGTACTCTTTTTGGTAGGAACTCGACTGGTGGGGTAATTAACTTAATTACTGCGAGACCGGATCTTGATGCTTTCTCCGGGACAACTAAGCTTCAGTATGCTTCAGATGGCGAGAAGTTGGTGAACGTAATGTTAAATGTTCCAATTAGTGATTCTTTAGGAGCTAGATTTGCTTTCAGAAATTTCGAAAGGGACGGAATTACTAAAAATCTTTATTCGAAATCTACGAATGATTTTGACAGCAGAGACAATTATCAATGGCGTGCATCTTTTTTATGGGAAGCTACAGATGATTTATCCTTGACATTGATTCATGAAGCTTATGACGAAGAATCTAATCGTCAGCAAATTAGCGGATCTTACTGTGAAACTTCTTCCAGTTTAGTCCAAGGTTGCTTAATCGGTGGAAAGAGTGTTTTCCAAGCTCCTCACCCTATGTCTAACGCTTCTACGCTTCCAGCTCTAGCTGGTGGTGCTTTAGGTTATTACTTCCCCAATGTTAAAAATGGTACAACCGATACTACCAAATACGTACCACTTAATGCTGCTACAGGTTGGGGCTTAGTTGATTCAGGAACAAGGCCTCAGGATTTCTTTGAAGCTAACGTTTGGAAATCTCCAACGCATGATGTTCAAGAGTCAACCAGTCAATTAATTTTAGAAAATGATTTCGATGAAGGTACTTTGACAGTTGCTTATAACAATAAGAAAAGACAGTTTTACAGAGATCTTGGTTCTTCTTCTGACGAAGCTATAGCTCAGAGGTTAAATCCTGCTCTTTTTGGTCAAGCAGGTCTTCCTATGGGTTACTCCAATGAAATTATCACTCCTGATTGTAAAGTAGATGATTTTAAGGCAGGTGTTTTTTGTGGCCCTCAAGGAATGGCCGTTAACCCTGCTACAGGAGCGCCTTCTTTTAATTATCCTGTAACTGGTGATGCATCATACGCAACCAATCATTCTAGAACTACGGAAGTTAAATTTGTTTCCGATATGGATGGTATGTTCAATTTCCTAATTGGTGCGATTGATATTTCTAACAACACTTCAACTGGCTATAACGTATACGCATCAGGAATTTCCTTAAATGGATATGCTTTACCTGCGACTTTGCAAGGTAGTTACAGAGATGGGTATGGAGCATTGATTGCTTGTGCTGGAGCCGGAGTGGGAGCCACCATCGCGCCAGGAGTAACTTGTGATGCTGGAACCGTTTCCAAAGGGTTAAGATTTATGACGACTGCCGGTAAGGTAAAAGCAGCTAAAGGTTATCCGGATGCTGTACCTGTAGCATATGTCGCGGCTGACATGGTTGCGAGAATCGATGGAACTTATACAGAGTTCTTCAATAACGATACCGCTGACTATGCTCTCGATGCTCAGGCAATTTTTACTGAATTCTATTTTGATGTTGCTGACAACCACAAACTTACTTTAGGACTTCGTTACAACGAAGACAGAAAAGCTATAAAAGCAAGAGCTACTTTCTATGAAATAGCTTTGATTTCAGACTGGAATGCTGATGCTATTGCTGCAGGTTGTGGAATCCAAGCAAATGGAACTTTTGGCTCCTTTGGTATTGGTGCAAATTTAGCTCCTGATGGAACTTTCAATAAAGCTTGTCAAACTGATGGAAATGCAAACACTATAGGTCAAACTATTGGGTTAGCACCTGTTCCTGTTACGGGAGCTGCCAATACTGGAGCGATGCCTATAATTGAAGCTCTAGATCCATACAACGATGACTATACTGCTGTAGGTTACGACCCTATCAAAAACTTTTCTGCTACTACTGGTAGACTAGTTTGGGACTGGCAAGCAACCGATGATGTCTTGATGTTCATTAGTTATGCAAAAGGTTTTAAAGGTGGTGGATTTAACCCAGCCTTTAACCCTGCTGAATTCCCTAATACTCCTTTTGCATTTGACAGTACGGACGTAGATGCATTTGAGATTGGTGTTAAAGCTGCTGTGCCAGAAATTGGTTTGATAGCTAATGCTTCAATTTACTACAACGACTTCACTAACTTCCACGTTGGTGCGATCAGAAACCAAACTGCTATCAACGAAGGAATTCCTTTAGAGAACATGGGTGCTGAACTAGAGTTATATTTAACTCCACCTTCAGTCCCTGGATTGTCCTTTAACATGGCATTCAGTTATCAAGACTCTGAATTAGGAGCTTTCAAAAATATTGATCCTACAGATGTTGGTGGTCACCTCAGAGGTGATGCAGCTTCGAAAAACTGGCATTTAGCCAAAAACGTAGCAAACGCAACCCACGTGCTTGTTGATAGAGACGCAACAGGTTATACCTTTGCAAAAGTTCTCCAAACTCAATTATCAATTGGTGGTGCAACTCAAGCAGCGCTTGCAGGTCTTCCTGCCGGTGCCACTGCCGCACAGAAAAAGGCTGCAACTGACTTAGCTACTCAAAATACAATTGCAGCTCTAATGCCTTTTAATGAGATAGCCTATGCGATGGGATGTACTAAGGATAGTGCTGCTGCTGGTGGTTGTGATGTTGGTGGAGCAGGTTCAAGCCTTGAAGCTTCTGACTTACTGCAATTTTTACCTTTTGAGTTAAGTAAAACTGCTACAGCCTACGGTACGAACGCTGATGTTTGTTACTTACTAGGTTTATCTCAACAAACCGACTATTCAGGTAATGCTGGTCCAAACACTTGTCTTCCAGTAGCTGCTGGTGGAACTGCAGGAGTAGCTCCGGCAAGTACTTTGATCTACTCCCCACAAGCCGTTCAAGTTAATGGTACAACAATCGCAGGACCTGACGGAACACTTCTTCCTTCAGTAGCTGTTGTTGGCTCAGGCCCTTCTGCTCAAAGTGGAGGAGTATGTAAATTGTTCAATGCTATGGTTGCACACGCAGATACAGTAACCGGTAATGGAACTGGAGATGCTAATGAACTATCTTATGCAGCAAATGCTACTTGTGCGAATACTGCTGCCGGCGCTGGACAGTTCGTAACTGATGGTCTTCAGGCTGATGTTACAGGTAACCAAATGCCTTTTGCAGACACTACTCTGTCTTTAGGTATTGCTTACACTGCGCAAGCCGGCGATCTTGAAATCACTCCAAGATTGGACTACTACTACAGATCTGATTCTTTCAATACTATTTACAATATTGAAGCGACTAAGACTCCTGCGTGGGATGAAATTAACTTTTCTTTAAATATCGTTCCTACAAACGCAGATTGGAATGTTAGATTCTGGGTACAAAACCTTACTGATGAGAGAAACCTCACCGGTACTGGTTATACTGCAGATTCTCAATCTTTCACTCTTACAGCTTTCGTAAGAGAGCCTAGATCTTTTGGAATGTCCTTTGGATTAAACTTTTAAGAAAAATCCAGAAAAAAAACCCTTGCCAAGGCAAGGGTTTTTTTTTGTTAGTAATCAAGCTAATAAATCTTTATAATCAAAATTCAAATTAAATAGGAGATTTTATGAGAAACGTAGTTATCGTTGATAGTGTCCGAACTGGACTAGCTAAATCTTTCCGAGGGGGATTCAATCAAACTCGTGCTGATAATATGACAGCGCATTTGGTCAATGCTTTATTAGAAAGAAATCCTGGATTAGATCCTTCTATGGTAGAAGATATGATCTTAGGTTGTGGAGCACCAGAAGGTGCCCAAGGTCACAACATTGCTAGAAATGTTGCAGTGTTATCTAAATTACCCATTGAAGTAGGAGGCACCACAGTTAATAGATATTGTTCTTCTGGTTTGCAAACCGTTGCTATGGCTGCGACCCAGGTACAAAGTGGTTTTAGCGATTGTATTATTGCTGGAGGAGTAGAATCCATCTCTACTACTCAAGGTAACACCAATATGCACATGTACGTGAATGAGCAACTTGCTGCCGATGTGCCGGGCATTTATCACGCCATGGGCCAAACAGCTGAATGCGTTGCGAAACGATATAATGTGACGCGAGAAGCACAAGATGAGTATGCTCTATCCAGTCAGCAAAGAACGGCTGCAGCTCAAGAGGCTGGTTACTATGATGATGAAATTGTACCGATGGATACAGTAATGAAATTGGTTAACAAAGAGTCCGGTGAAGAAAAAGACGTTGAAGTTACAGTAGATCGAGATGACTGTAATCGTCCAGAAACAACAATCGAGGGCTTATCTTCTTTAAAACCTGTATTCGATCCTGAGAACGGTTCAGTGACAGCGGGTAACTCATCACAATTATCTGACGGTGCTTCAGTTACTTTAGTCATGAGTGAAGAAAAAGCTTTAGAACTTGGTTTAACTCCAAAACTTTATTTTAGAGGTTTTACAGTTGTCGGCTGTCAACCTGATGAAATGGGAATTGGTCCAGTTTACTCTATCCCTAAACTTTTAAAATCTGCTGATCTAAAACTTGAAGATATCGACTTGTGGGAGCTTAATGAGGCTTTTGCATCTCAAGTAGTTTACATAAGAGATAAACTCGGTCTTCCTAGTGACAAATTAAATGTCAATGGCGGTTCAATTTCTATTGGACATCCATTTGGTATGACTGGCTCACGTCAGGTTGGCCACGTCGCTAGAGAACTCAATAGGAGAGGTGGAAAATACGGCATCGTCACAATGTGTGTTGGTGGTGGTATGGGCGCTACTGGCCTATTTGAAGCTTACAATTCTTAATCATTTATCCGATTCTCAATGAAAGAATCGGATGAATTTTTAGTTCTTCAAAAATACTTTAAAAACTTGGGGAGTCAATTTAATGACTCCTCAGGCATCATTCTTGGACCTGGCGATGATGCAGCTCTTTTTTTTGCTAATAAGTCAGATCTGATTTTTTCTACGGACGTTTCTAATTCTGATATTCATTTCCCGAAGACCTTATCCCCAGATTTAATTGCTTACAGAGCTTGTTGTGTTGCCGCCAGTGATATTCCTGCTTGTGGAGGGACTCTAAAATGGTTATCCATTAGCCTAGTAACGCCAAGCAAAGAATTAGGCTGGCTAAAAGATTTTGCTCGGGGTCTAAAGCTATTTACCAAAACCTATCAAGTACCAATAATTGGCGGGGACTTAGTGAAGGGGAAAGAATGTTCTGTGTCAGTAGGCGTTTGTGGCGAAGTTGACCGTAAGGAGTTCATCTCCAGAAACGGAGCAAAAGATGGCGATTCAATTTATGTTAGCGGGGTTTTAGGTATTGCCAAGTTAGGTTTAAAAACGATTCAGTCAAAGAAAAAAACTCTCTCCACTGAAGAAAAAAAATATATAAAGAAGTTTCTTCAACCTAAGGTACATACTAAGTTGGGTAAAACTTTAAGAAATGTCGCTAGCAGCTGTATAGATATTTCCGATGGATTATTGGGAGATTTAGGTCACATTTGCAAAGAAAGCAATCTTGGCGCTGTAATAAACATTGATTCAATTCCATATAAAGGTTCCTTCAAAGAGGCCTTAACTTGGGGAGACGATTATGAACTTTGTTTTACCGTTCCTAAGAACAAAGAGCTCAGATTGTCTCAAATCTGCAAAAAACAAAAAATTAAAAAATTTAAAATTGGTGAAATAATTTCAGGTAAAGGTATTAGGATTTTTAAAGGCAAAAAAGAGATATTCATAAAAGGCAAAAGCTATAATCACCTAAATTGATGAATAAATTTCCAGAGCTATCTAAGTTTTCACACCTTTTAGCTTCTTTCTTTGGAATTGGACTTTTACCTTTTGCCCCGGGAACATGGGGATCTTTGGCAGGGCTTTTATTATTTTTTTCTTTTATTTATCTTCAATTAAGCTTTTTTCTACTCGTTTCACTATTTCTTTGCTTTGTAATTCTTGCAATTGTTGTTTGTTCAATTGCTTCGAAAGACTTAGTGGAAAAAGATCATAAGGCAATTGTTATTGATGAAGTAGCAGGTGCCTGGCTATCTTTCTTGTTTCTACCTATTCTAGGTACTTATGACTTTTCATCTTCAGAATGGCAGAGAGATTCTTATCTTGCTGCTTGCTTTCTATTTGTTCTTTTTCGTTTTTTTGATATTTTTAAACCTCATCCTATTTCATTTATTGATAGAAAATTCAAATCAGGTTTTGGGGTTGTTTTAGACGATTTAGTGGCAGCTATATTTGCCGGCCTAACATTGTTAGGCGGAAACTTTTTTATCCAAATTTTTTAAATCCAATTCTTCTGAAAGTTTTTCTAAAATTTTATTTTTTGTCAAACCTGCAGCTTCTCTTTGATCTTCTTGACTGCCAACTATAGGAAATTCATCAGGGATTCCAAAAATCTTAAGTTTTTCAGAATAACCAATTTTTGATAAAAACTCATTCACTGCTGATCCTGCTCCACCTGTGACTACATTTTCCTCAATTGAAATAATATGCTTGTAAACTTTTGCACATTTTTCTATCAATTCTTCATCAAGCGGCTTTATGAACCTCATATCTACCAAAGAACAATTTAATGTATCTGCAATTTCCATTGATAAACTTAGCATGTTGCCAAAAGACAAAATAACAAAATCTGATACTACCTCATTGATAATTCTTGCCTTACCAATTTCTAGAGAGCTAAAAGTTTTTGAAATTTCAGCACCTGGACCCTCGCCTCTGGGATAACGTATTGCTGCGGGACCAAGATAATTATACCCAGTCGAAAGCATCTTCCAGCACTCATTTTCATCAGAAGGACTCATAATAATTATGTTAGGAATACACCTCAAAAAAGAAACATCAAAGATACCTGCATGAGTTGCTCCATCGCCACCTACAAAACCAGCTCTATCTATAGCCAAAGTTACGTCTAATTTTTGCAAAGCTACATCATGAATTAATTGATCATAAGCTCTTTGTAAAAATGTGGAATAGATAGCTAGAATAGGTTTTTTTCCTTCTTTAGCCAATCCTGCAGCAAAAGTCATACTATGTTGCTCAGCTATGGCAACATCGTAAAATTTATCTGGATTTGTTTCAGCAAAATCATTCATTCCTGATCCCTCTGACATGGCAGGGGTAATGGCTACTAAGTTGTCATCGCCGTCCTCAACTTTTTTCAAAAGCCAATCTCCAAATACTGCAGAATACTTTTTACCATTTGAAATATTTTTTTTAGTTTCAATTTTATTCAAAGCATGAAATCCAATTGGATTTTTCTCTGCAGGAGAAAACCCTTTTCCTTTTTGAGTTATTAAATGCAAAAGCTTTGGACCTTTAAGATCTTTCAAATTCTTTAAGGTCCTTAACATTTCGTTTAAATTGTGACCATTCATTGGGCCGATATAATTAAAACCAAGTTCCTCAAACAAAGTTCCAGGTGCAAGCATGCCTTTGAAATGAGTTTCTGCTCTTTTGGCAAAATTTTTAGCAGATGGGATAAACCTTAGAGCTGTTTTTCCACCTTCTCTAACAGAGGTATAAAATTTGCTTGACCAGATTCTTGCTAAATAATTTGAAAAACCGCCAATATTTTTAGAGATCGACATACTATTATCGTTGAGAATTACTAGAATATTTGAATCCAGTGATCCAGCATGAGCTAAAGCTTCATAAGCCATACCAGCTGTCATAGCACCATCTCCAATCACTGCAACATGATTTTTTTCAGGTTTAGCAACCGCCATGCCCAGCGCAGCACTTATTGAAGTACTAGAGTGGCCTGCACCAAAAGAGTCATAGACACTCTCTTCAATATTTGTGAACGGATGCAGACCGTCTTTAGATCTGATTGAAGAAATTTCCTTTTTCCTTCCTGTAATAATTTTATGAGGATAGCTTTGATGACCGACATCCCATATAAGATTATCCTCAGGAGTGTTGAATACGTAATGTAAGGCAACGGTTAACTCTATAACACCTAGTCCAGCTCCAAAATGGCCACCGCTTTGAGAAACCGAATAAATTAAATACTCTCTTAACTCATCTGAAAATTGATGAAGTTCTTTTTTTGTTAATTTTCTCAAATCAGAAGGATAATCCACTTTGTCAAGCAACGGAGTGGAGGGCAAAGAAACTGGAATTTCAGAAAAAGTTTTCATTATTTATCTCTCAAAATTATAAATTTTGATAATTTAGCCAAATTCTCAGTATTATAAGGTAACGTTGACAGTATTTTTAAAGCTTCAAAGCATAATTTTTCAGCTCTTTCTTGAGATGCTTTAACGCCGATAATAGCTGGGTAAGTGGCTTTATTTTTTCGTGCATCTGAGTTTAAAGGCTTTCCAATTTTTTTCTCGTCCCCGATTACGTCTAAAATATCATCCTTAATCTGAAATGCTAATCCAAACTTTTTTGCAAAAATCAAGAAAGCTTTGATATCTTTTTTTGACAATCCCTCTTTAAGAATGCAAATTGATTCAACACAAGCTTCTATGAGTTTTCCGGTCTTCAAATAATGGATTTTGTCTAAATCTTTAATCTTAACTTTTTTACCTTCTGCGGCAAGATCTCTACTTTGTCCCTCAACCATTCCTCTTGGTCCACATGCTTTTGCAAAAAGATTTATGATTTTAAGCTTTTGTTCAGGTTTGAGTTTTTTATCTTTAATCGTCGTCAAAATTTCTAAAGCAAGAGGTTGAATTGCGTCTCCCGCTAAGATAGCTGTAGCTTCACCAAATTTTTTATGACAAGAGAGCTTGCCTCTTCTGTAATCATCATCGTCCATTGAAGGTAAATCGTCATGAATTAAAGAATAACTATGAATTAATTCTCCTGAAGCAGCCATTAAATCAATGGTTTTTGGATTTACATCAACTTTTAAAGCCTCTGCCATTAATAAAACTAGTTGAGGTCTGATTCTTTTCCCGCCATTAAGAACAGAATAGTGAATAGCCTTAGAAATATTTGAAAAATTTTTTGGAGGCAAAGATTCAATAATTGCTTTATCTATCCTTTTCAAATTTTTGTTTAAAAAAGGAAGATTTTTGATTTTTAAATCTTCGAAATTATTTGTCATCAAAATCTTCTAGATCAAGCGTGCCATCATCTTTTTCTAAAAGCTTTTGAATTTTCAATTCAGCTTTGGTGAGAAGTTCTTGACAGTGTTTAGTTAACTTTACTCCCTCTTCAAAAGTTTTTATTGATTCATTTAAGGGCAAATCACCATCTTCAAGTGCTTCAATGATATTTTCAAGTTTTGCTAAAGATTTTTCGAAATCTAAATTTTTTTCTTTGGACTTATCGTTCACTTGCTGTCTTTGTAAAAGTGTTTTTTATGTTATTAAAAGTATTTCTAATAGCTACAGGTAGCATAAGCCAACAAGGAGTTAAGAACAAGGTTATTGCTGAGGCAAAGGTTAGACCACTAACTACAGCAAAAGACATTGGCTGCCACCACTCAGAAACTCTTCCACCAATTTCAATATTTCGTTGATAAAAATCTACTCCAATTCCTGAAGCTAATGGCAATAAACCAATAACGGTAGTTGCAGTTGTTAAAATAATTGGTCTAAGTCTCTGTGCTGCTGTACGGACTACAATCTCTTCCCTCGATAATTCTGGGTTTTCTTTTGTAATCACATTATATGTATCAACTAGAACAATATTATTGTTCACAACAATTCCCGCCAAGGCAATAATTCCTAAACTGGTAAATAAAGCGCTTGATATTTGTTGAGTAACCAATAAACCCAGAAAAACTCCATTAGTAGACAAAATAACGGCTGAAACAATTATGAAAACTTGATAGAAGCTATTAAGTTGAATCATCAACAAAATTGACATCAAAAATATACCGACTATAAAGGCAAATACAAAGAAAGCTGAATTTGCATCCGATTCTGCTTGCTGTCCACCAAATCTGAATTGCAATTTTTCGAACTCGTTATTGTCCTCTATCCATTGCTCAATTTTTGGAATGACATCTTCTACTAAGGCACCTTTTTGATATTCAGCTGCAACAGTAAAAGCTCTTTCTCCAGAAACCCTTCTGATAGAAGGGGGAATATAAGCCGGAACTACGTCCACAAAACTGCTCAATGGAGCTTGCCCAAATCTTGTATTCACAGTCAAATCATCAAACTGATCTAATCTTCTTTGCTCTGCAGGAAATCTCACTCTAATATCTACTTCTTCGTCTAGATCTTCTGGCCTATATTCCCCAACTTTTACGCCCGCGGTCATAAATTGTATTGCTGCACCAATATCTTGAGTTGTTACTCCAAATTGCTTAGCCTTTTCTTTATCTATTTTGATTGTCCATTTAAGAAGATTTGTTGGAATGGTGTTGTAGACATTTTTAGCTCCTGGAATTGAATCCTTCATATAATCGGTAAGAGCTATGGTTGCATCAGTAACCATATCGAAATCTCGACCAAATATATCTATTTCTATAGGGGAATCAGTCGGAGGGCCATTTTCTCTAAGTTTTGCTTTTACAACTAAACCAGGAATATCCTGTGTTTTTTCTAAAAGTTCATCATATACATCCCAACCTGTACGATTGAGATCTTTTTCGAAAGGCATTTCAATAAAAATGGTTCCTATTTCGTCTGAATTACCTCTATCCCTTGGATCTGCAACACCATTCATATTTAGAGATATAGAACTTGGACCTGGAATACTCATCACAATATCTTCAATCTCTTTTAAAAAACCCAATTTTTCCATTTCACCAAAACTACCTCTACCTTCAATTTTTACTTCCATTTCAAGGGGCTCTTCTTCAATAAAAAATCTACTTCCAGGGGCATGCTGGCTGTAGAGTATATAAATAGTTGTTACAGTAAAAATTATAAAAACTATAAATTTTCCAGGAGATTGAATAACTTTTGTTAATGATCGAGCATAAAATCCTGTAAAACCATCAATTTTAGTAGGATCACCGTTTTCAAGAATACTGGCATTTTGTAGGGTTTTAGACTTTCTTATTCCTAAATTACCAAATCTAGATCCTATCGCCGGAGTAAATACTAAGGCGTACAAAATTGATCCCAATAACACAATAAACAATGTGACAATCATTGGTCTCAAAAACTGGCCTGAAACACCAGGCATAAAAAACATTGGAACAAATATTGATAAAGTAGTTCCTATAGAAATTGTTACTGGCCAAAACATTCTCTTTGTAGAAAATTTGTAGGCTGAAATTCTATCTAATCCTTCAGCCATCTTCCTATCAGCATATTCGACCACAACAACACAACCATCGATCAACATACCTAAAGATATCAATAGTCCAAAACAGACCATAAAATTAAATGTGTAATCTATGGCAGCTAAAAAGATTGACGCAAAAAGAAAACATGTAGGGATTGCCATCGCAACCATCGCCGAAGACCTCAAACCCATTGTTCCAACAACAATCGTTAATACTAAAATAAGTGCTGTAAGGATGTTTCCTCCCAACTCGGCAACCATCATTGAGGACCAGCCAGTTCTGTCTTGAGTCACAATAACTTCAACTCCAGCAGGTAAATTAGGACGAAACTCGTCTAAAACAAAACTCACTTTTTTTGCTGCAACAACTTCTTTAGCATCCTGTCTTTTCATGACGGATAAAGTTACCGCATCTTTTCCATTGACTCTGGAGAAGGAATCTCTGTCTTTAAATGTTCTTCTTAAAGTTACTAAGTCTTTGAGTGTAATTACCTTTCCATTGCTCTCTATGATTGGAATGTTTTCAACATCTGTGACATCTTCGAAAACGGAAGGTACTAATACCGAAAACTTTCCTGTAGACGATCTCAAATCACCTGCGGGGATTGCTCTATTTGCATCTCCGATGGCGTTGTATAAATCCCTTGGAGAAACGCTGTAACTTTCTAATTTTGTTTTATCAATGGTGGCTTCCAATAAGTCATCTGGCACTCCTCTTAAATCAGCTTCCAAAACTTCTGGAATGGTTTCTACAGCAGTTTGAAGTTGCCTTGCAAAAGCCAAAAGTTCCCGTTGGTTAGAAGAATTAGAGATAAGGTTTATATCTAATATTGGATATTCATCTAAAGTGAATTCCTTTACCATTGGATCTTCAGATTCTGATGGCAATTCCTGCAAAACTTCATCGATAAGATTTTTTACATCTTTGACGGCAACATCTTTCGAATATTCAACTGGGAATTCTAAAATTACATAAGACATATTTTGTCTACTGTAGGATTGAATATCTACCAATTCATCGACAGTTTTTAATTTTTGTTCTATCGGCCTAGTTAATAGTCTTTCTGCATCCTGGGCTGAAACGCCATCATAATAAGTAGAAACAAAAACATAAGGGATATTGATATCTGAGTAAGCTGATGCGGGCAATTGAATAATCGAGGTATATCCCCAGATCAATGTGAAGGCTAAAAAAGTAAAGGTAGCCTTATAACGATCTACAAAAAAATCAATTAATGATTTCATCCTTGTTTAATCTGTAATCAATAGCAATATCAACTTTTTCATTGTTATTTACGTAGTCCTGGCCAACAGTGATGATTCTTGAATTGAACGGAAGACCAGTTACCCAAACACCTTTTTCTGTGTCTTGAATAATTTCAACTGTATAAAATTCTACTAGATTATCTTTGTTAACTAGTCTCACCCCAATATTTCCTTCAGGGTCTAATCTTAGAATCGATAGAGGAATGATATGAGCAGGCTCAGGAGTGGCAGATACAATCACTTTAGCAGTTTGACCATCTTTAATACTTCCAGATGGGTTTGGAATAGAAATTTCTATATCGAAGGTATGCATCATTTCATCTGCAGATGCCGAGATGAAAGTAATTTGGCCCTGAAACTCTTGACCATCATTTGTTATAACCTTTACGCTGCTTTCTTTAGTAAGATCTAGAAGCTCATTTTCTGAAATATCTCCGGTTATCATCATAGGATCCAGATCTAAAAGAGTGGCACAAGTAGATCCTCGATTTAGAAAGTCCCCGACATCAAGATCAATTTTATCTACTACACCATCAAATGGTGCTTTTATGTTTGCATAATCCAATTCGAGCTTAGCCCTCTCGTAGTTTGACTTTGCATTTTGCAATTGCTTTGAGGAATATAGTTCTTCTTCAAAAAGCTTTTGAGCAGAATTAAAATCCAATAAGGCTTTATCAAAATTTGCCTGCCTTTCAGCAACAAATAAAGAACAAATGACTTCACCTTTTTTTACAAAAGTACCTTGAGCAATAGGTAAATCAACAATTTTTCC
>ENA-OSEY01001540-OSEY01001540.1-marine-metagenome-genome-assembly--contig:-NODE-1540-length-15758-cov-10.734647_pt1 | contig 15758 bp, 17 predicted proteins | sample MGYA00248465_ERZ534230 | MGnify/ENA primary metagenome ERZ534230 (study PRJEB26409, sample SAMN06344110) | marine metagenome | isolation source: Sea water from surface | place: Atlantic Ocean:Southern...
TTTCTACCTGTATGTGCTCTCGCCAATCGCATCGCATACATATCAGCTTCACCACCAGAGCTTACAAATCTAATCTGATCGGCACATTTCACTGCGTTACAAATTTCTTCAGCTAACTCAACTCCTTTTGAATTATTGGTGAAAAAAGTAAGACCTTCACTGAGTTGTGCTCGTATAGCATCTAATACTTCTTCATTTCCATGGCCCAGTATCATTGGCCCTGAACCAATTAAAAAATCTATATATTCTTTGTTATCTTCGTCCCATACTCGTGAACCTAAACCTCTTTTTAGACTGATATTAGGGTCGAAATTACCGAAACCAGCGCCTGGAAGTACCTTCTGTGCTCGGCTTTGCCACTCTTTTAGAGAAATATTCTTATTCATTATGTTCTTCTATATAAGAAAAGGCGGAGGAATTTCCGCCTTTTCAAATTTTAATTTATTCAAGTAACACTAATTCAGCGCTGCGTTTGTTATTTCGTTAGTCCAAGCGCCTGATGGCTTCTTTGTTATTACAGGGTCAGAATCACCGGACATTAGCACCTTTACTGTTCTTTCGTAATCTGCAGGATCAAGTGACCCATTAGATCCAGCTGTAAGTTTTGCAATTTCGCCCATCATTCTAACTTGATGCTTCTCGGTTTGCACACCCGCATCATCGTTATCTAGAATAATCATCGCGGCTTCTTTCGGATTTGCTTCTGCATACTTCCAACCTTTCATGGATGCTCGAACAAATCTTACCATTTTATCTTTGAATGCAGCGTCGCTTAGGTTTTTCTCGTGAACATATAACCCATCTTCAAGAGTTGCGGCACCTTCCGACTGGTATTTGAAAACTGTTAGCTGTTCAGGAGAGTAGCCAGCGTCTCTAACAACCCAATACTCATTATAGGACATAGTAGATACGCATGCAGCTTGGCCCTCTGTTAAAGGCTCAACACCCCAACCTTGTCTTAATACAGTCACTCCATTTGCACTACCGTCGGTTTTTAAGCCTAGTCGGCTCATCCAACTCAGGAATGGATATTCGTTTCCATAGAACCAAACTCCCAATGTTTTCCCCTTAAGATCAGCGGTAGAATTAACGCCCATATCTTTTCTGCAAGTAAGCATCATACCAGAGCTTTTAAATGGTTGTGCTATGTTTACCAGTGGAAGACCTTTTTCTCTAGCTGCTAGAGCAGAAGGCATCCAGTCAACCATAACATCGGCCCCACCACCCGCTAAAACTTGTGCTGGAGCAATATCTGGCCCGCCTGGTTTAATAGTTACATCTAGGCCTTCAGCGTCGTAAAAGCCTTTATCTTTTGCTACATAATATCCAGCAAATTGAGCTTGAGTAACCCATTTTAACTGAATTGTGACCTTGTCAGCAGAAAAAACGGCTGATGCACTTAATATAAAAGCACAGGTCAATACAGATAGAATCTTCTTCATTTTTTTCCCTCTTAGTGTTCGTTTCTTTAATTGTTAATCAAATTCCATTGATACGCAACGTTATTTTTGTTGACTAGGATGCCAAAAAGTTGTGCGCTTCTCTATTAACGCAATTAAGCCATAAAAAAGGCAGCCAGCAACTGCTGCAACGAAGATTTCTGCCCATACCATGTCCAATGCAAATCGACCAACTTCGGAGGATATCCGAAATCCCATCCCTTTAATGGGAGATCCAAAAAACTCAGCTACAATCGCCCCGATTAGTGCAAGGGTTGAGCATATTTTTAATCCATTAAAAATAAAGGGCAACGCAGATGGCAAACGAAGTTTAATTAGTGTTTGAGTATAAGATGCGCTGTATGTTCTCATAAGGTCTTGTCGGCTAGGATCTATAAGTTCTAATCCTTGTACGCTATTTACAAGCATTGGAAAATAAACCATCACTACAACAATAGCGCACTTTGATTGCCAATCGAACCCAAACCACATTACAAAGATTGGGGCCATACCCACAATTGGTAGCGCCGAAATAAAATTACCTAAAGGTAATAGACCTCGTTTAAGAAAATTAAACTTATCAATCGCAATAGCTGTAAGAAAAGCTGCGCCACAACCCAATATGTAACCAGACAGAGCACCTTTTACCAAGGTCTGTACAAAATCAATCCACAGAATGTCTAAAGAACGAGAAAACTTTAAAGCTATTGCCGATGGAGCAGGTAACAAAATAGGATTTATTTGTAATCCGATGACAGCTAACTCCCACATTAAGAGAATAACAATCCCGAATAGAGATGGGACTATAAATCTAGGCAAATTAGCGTCCTTGTGGTTGGATATTTTTATATTAATCCACCATCCCCCAAGCCAAATAATTAAAAAAAGAATTAGATAAGTATTCATCTAATTATAGCCATTTTCTTAAGCGTGATTTTTTGTAAGAAATCTATTGTAAAAACTAAAAATGCAGCAAGAAAAGCAGCAGCAAACAAAGCGCTCCAAATCATAATTGTCTGACCATAATAAGTGCCTGCTAGCATTCTCGCACCCAAACCGGCAATAGCACCCGAAGGAAGTTCTCCAACTATGGCCCCAACCAGCGAAGCAGCAACTCCGACCTTTAATGAAGCAAAAAGAAAGGGTAAAGAAGAAGGAAACCTCAAATACCATAGGATTTCCCTTGAGGATGCAGACCATGTCTTCATTTGATCTAGCTGAATCTGGTCTGGTGATCTCAAACCTTTTACCATTCCTACAACAACTGGAAAAAAAGAGAGATACATAGAAATAATTGCTTTTGGTAACAAACCTGTTACCCCAACCGAATTCATCACAACTATTATCATTGGTGCTATAGCAAGAATGGGTATAGTTTGACTTGCAATTACCCATGGCATAACACTAAGGTCCATTGCCTTATTATGTACTATGCCTAAAGCTAGTAAAATTCCAAGGAGTGTTCCCAAGAAAAATCCAGCCAAGGTTGCCTGCAAAGTAATCCATCCATGGTAAACAAGAGAACGCTTTGAACTGATTTTTTTAAAAAAAGTTGTATTTACCATTTCAGTAATTATCTGATGTGGGGTAGGGAGCTTTGGTTTTTTTAAACTCCAGCACTTTAGTATATGCTCACTGGCTGTAAGGTTTTTAAATTGTCTTGAAACCTTATCAGAGTTCATTGGAACCGCGACAAGATACCAAAATAATCCGATTAAGATTACAATTGTAGAAACGGGAATAAATTTATTTGCAAGATAAGATGTTTTCATTTCTATCAATCCTTCTAAAAAACATCTTCGGTTTGACCAGCCTTTAAGCCTTCTCTCACTCTTTGTGCAATTTTTATAAACTCCCTACTATCTCTTATATTTAAATCACGTTTTTTTGGTAGTGTACTTTCTATTATGTCAGTAATTCTTCCTGGTCTCGGAGACATAACAACAATTTTTGTTGATAAGAAAACTGCTTCCGGAATTGAATGCGTCACAAAACATATAGTTTTTCTTGTTCTAGCCCATAAATTTAAAAGTTCTCCGTTCAATCTATCTCTAACAATTTCGTCCAGAGCTCCGAAAGGTTCATCCATTAATAGGATGTTGGCGTCAAATGCCAAAGCTCTCGCAATGGACGCCCGTTGTTGCATTCCTCCAGACAACTGCCAAGGGAACTTTTTTTCAAACCCGTTTAATTCTACTAAGTCTATTACTTTTCGTGTTCGGTCTTCTTTCTCACTGGTGGAGTATCCCATGATTTCCAAGGGTAGTTTAATGTTTCCACTCACCGTTCTCCACGGATATAAACCTGCTGCCTGAAACACATACCCATATTGTCTAGCTTTTCTAGCTTCATCAGGTGTCATATTATTTACAGTCACCCTGCCTTCTGTAGGGGTCTCAAGTGCTGCAATTACTCTCAGAAGAGTTGTTTTCCCACATCCAGATGGTCCAATGAAGGATACAAAATCTCCTTCATTGACTTCCATAGATACATTCTTCAAAGCATTTACAGGACCGTCATTTGTTTCAAAAGTTAGGTTAACATCAGATACGCTTATCATAAGTTTTCCTTCGTGTAGATTTTATACTCCAGCTGGTATATTTAAAGGATCACGTTCTATTTTTCTTGGTGTGTTTAGAGCCTTCCACTTTGATACAGCACTATGCAATGCTGGGAAAGCAGGTCTTGGGACAAATCTACCCCTTCCTGGTTGTGGACTAGAGTTCTTGCCCCATGCCCATATTACATCACCTCTAGATAATGTGTATCTTGGTTGTGCTGTGACTTTGAAACCTTCGAAAACATTGTAGTCTAAAATTGATTTGTGGGTACTTGTCGAAATTGTTTTAGAAATCTTTGGGTCCCAAACAACAATATCTGCATCTGCGCCTTCTAAAATTGCTCCTTTTTTTGGATAAATGTTTAGAATTTTAGCAATATTACTTGAAGTAATTGCGACAAACTCCTGTCGAGTTAAACGCCCCGTTTCTACGCCTTCTGTCCAAAGAACGGATAACCTTTCCTCAAGCCCGTTGCTACCATTTGGAATCTTAGTGAAGTCATTTACTCCCATTCTTTTTTGTTCCGTCGAAAACGCGGCATGGTCTGTAGCGACAACTTGTAGGGATCCAGACTGAAGACCAGCCCATAATCCGTCCTGATGCGATTTGTCTCTAAAGGGAGGCGACATGACCCGTCTTGCGGCATGTTCCCAATCTTTATTAAAGTATTCGCTCTCATCTAGCGTTAGAAATTGAATAAGGGGTTCACCAAAAACTCTCATACCTTTTTGCCTAGCTCTTCTAATAGCCTCATGAGCCTGCTCACAAGATACATGAACAACATATAGCGGTACTCCTGCGGCATCGGCTATCATTATCGCTCTATTAGCTGCCTCACCTTCTACCTCCGGAGGTCTTGAGTAAGCGTGCCCCTCAGGACCAGTTACTCCTTCTTGAAGGTATTTTTGTTGAAGCTCCGCAACAATATCACCATTTTCGGCGTGAACCATAGGCAGAGCGCCGATAGCTGCACATCTTTTAAAAGATGCAAACATTTCATCATCTTCAATCATTAGGGCTCCTTTATAAGCCATAAAATGTTTGAATGAATTTACTCCCATCTCAACTACCTTTGGCATATCATCAAAAATCTGTTCAGACCAACCTGTAACTGCCATATGATAACCGATGTCAGAACAAATTTGAGGCTCTGACTTTCTATGCCACTCCTTAACTGCATTTACCAAACTTCCATCCTCACCTGGAAGACAGAAGTCTACTAACATCGTTGTTCCGCCGACTGCAGCTGCCCAGGTACCTGTTTCAAAAGTCTCGGCGGCGGTAGTCCCCATAAATGGCATCTCAAGGTGCGTATGTGGGTCTATTCCGCCGGGGATCACATAAGCGCCTTCGGCGTCAATGGTCTCATCCCCTTTTAGATTTTCCCCAATCTGCTTGATCTTTTCATTTTCTATCAATACGTCGGCTTTCCACTCTCTGTCCGCTGTTACAATGGTTCCACCTTTTATTACTTTGGTCATTTTACCCTCCCAATTAAACTATTTCTGCAGCTTCCAATACTGCATGCAATAAAACATCTGCACCTGCTGAAGCCCACTTTTCAGATATCTCTTCTGCCTCATTGTGGCTCAAACCGTCAACGCACGGGCACATTATCATAGCCGTTGGTGCTACTTTATTAATCCAACATGCGTCATGTCCTGCTCCCGATATAATATTTTTATGTGAATACCCTAGTCTTTCAGCGGCTCTTCTAACTTTGTCAACACATCCTTCATCGAAAGTCACGGGGTCAAAATGTCCAACCTTTTCAAATTCCACAGTCAATTCCAAATCAGAAGCAATTTTTTTTGCTCCTTCATATAAGCGTTTTTCCATATCATCCTGGACGTCAAACGACGGAGATCTAAAATCTATAGTAAATACCACTTTCCCAGGTATTATGTTTCTACTATTAGGAAACACATCGCATTGACCTATTCCACCAACTGCGGATGGCTGGTGACTCATAGCGATCTCTTGAACTAGCTCTGTAATTCTAGCCATACCTAGGCCGGCATTTTTACGCATCGGCATGGGGGTTGATCCCGTATGACTTTCCCGACCATTAAGAGTTACTTGTATCCAATTTAGCCCTTGTCCATGGGTCACAACGCCAATATCTGTATTTTCAGCCTCTAATATTGGCCCTTGCTCTATGTGGAGTTCAAAAAAAGCATGCATTTTTCGTGACCCTACTTCTTCGTCACCAATCCATCCGATGCGCTTGATTTCTTCTCCAAATGTTTTCCCTGCTGCATCCTTTCTATCATAAGCCCATTGCAGTTCGTGTACTCCTGCAAAAACTCCTGATGCCATCATTGGAGGAGCAAAGCGAGTTCCTTCTTCATTTGTAAAATTAACCACTACAATTGGATGCTTTGTTCTTATATCAAGTTCATTAAGTGTTCTTATTATTTCTAACCCTCCCAGAACTCCTAAAACTCCATCATACTTACCCCCAGTTGGCTGGGTATCAAGATGGCTTCCAACGTAAACAGGTAAAGCATTTGGGTCTGTTCCTTCACGTCTAGCGAACATTGTTCCCATTTTGTCAACACCCATTTCCAAATTTTCCTTATCACACCACTTTTGGAACAACTCTCGTCCTTCTGCGTCTTCGTCCGTGAGTGTTTGTCTGTTGTTGCCACCTGCGACACCAGGGCCTATTTTTGCCATCTCCATTAGAGAGTCCCAAAGACGAGAAGAGTTTATTTTTAAATTAGCTGCTGGTGTTGACATTTGATCCTCTTAACAAATTTCATATCTTCGTTTTTGCATTATCACTAATTAGCACTAATAATGCAAAGGCAATTATCAAGCCTCCAAAAATAATGTTTTTATTTGGAAAGCTAGAGTTAATAATTATTTCGCCTAAGGCCACCCAAAAAGGAACAGCATAGGTGTATGCCATTACTTTTGAAGCGCTTATTCTTTTCGCTGCAAACTGGATTAAGAAAAAAGTAAAAGCTGTCGCAATAGTTGCCAAGTAAATTGTAGTCAGCCAGATCAATGGAGATAGGCTAAGCCAATTTGTTGCAACAACATCATTAGTAAAAATTAAAATAAGTAGTAGAAATCCAGCACTTAAAGTTCCTAAGGTTTGCGATGCTGCATTTTCCCCTTTGTTTAGAGCAGGGATCAAAATAGCATATAAAGCATGTCCAACACACCCCCAAAAAAAGAGTAGTTCGCCATAGCCTATTTTAAATGCTAAAAGGTTTTCTAGATTGCCTTCAAAAATCACCCAAATTGCACCCATTGCTCCAAGAAAAATTGCAAATAACGCCCTGAGAGTCACTTTTTTCTTTAAAAAATATTCAAAAAAAAGTGCAATAAAAGGGGTGAGCGTAAAAACTACAGCTAGTGATAAAGAAGATGCTGTTTTTAGTGCTTCGAACATTAATACAAAATAAATAACTATACTCAATCCGAGTATCAAAAATCGCCATGGTTTTTTGAAGTCCTCTTTCTTAAGGTTTTTTGAAATAAATAGTAATGTTCCCATTACAATTGCTCCTATTAAAAACCTCGCAGCTGTTATGGCTCCTGGCTCTATATCATTTGCTACCATGGCTCCTAAAATGTATGATACTGATACACAAAGGGAGAAAAGGAGCATTGCCCCGTGTCCCCAAACCTCTGATGTCTCTACTGATATTTTTTTTATCAAGAGCTAATTAACCTAAGATATTTCCTGAGCTATATTTGTAATACAGTTTTTTACAGCTAAGAATTGGAGAAAAGTATGTTTTTCAATAACTGAGGCACTTATGAAAAAGCCGGTATAACATTTTCGCCGTATTCTGCGATAATTCTCTCTTCGTCTCCGCTATCCAGATAAATATTGAATTGGGTTACTCCGAGATCTTTTAATGTTTTAAGTTTTTTTACATGTTGATCAGCGGTTCCTAAAACACAAAATTCTTCAACTATTTCATCTGTGATAAATTCTAAATAGGGATTATCGCTCTGGCCATGTTTAGAGTAATCATAGCCGCGGCGATCTTTGATATAGTCCGTAAGGCTGTTAGGAATGTCTTTATTATCTTCACCATACTTCTCAACTATGTCAGCTACGTGATTTCCAACCATTGCGGGAAACCATTTTACTTTCTCAATACTTTCTGCTCTGTCTCCAAAGTAAGCAGGTGCAGCCACCATTACCTTGTAGTCTGACATATCACGTCCGTGTTCTTCTCCTGCTTTCACCGCTTGATCTCTTAGCCATTTGCAAACGGTTGGAGAAGCAATTTGAAGCACCAAACCATCTCCAACTTTTCCTGCAGATGTAAGAGCCTTTGGCCCATATGCAGCTACCCAGACTGGCAAATCATATCCTTCTGCCCATGGAAATTGAATTGGGTTAGGAACATCACCATACTGGACTTCTTCCCCCTTAACCATTGCCTTTACTTTTAAAATAAATTCTTCCATTCGTGCTAGGTTCGCAGGCTTCTTTCCCATTACGCGAACAGCGCTGTCTCCTCTTCCAACACCGATATCAAATCGTCCATTCGATTGTAGAGCTAGTGAGCCAAACATTGATGCCGCTAAAGACCAGTCTCTAGTGTTGGGATTGGTTACACATGGTCCAAACCGCATTTTTTTTGTGTGTTCCATACACATAGCCATTTGAGCAAAGCTTTCTCTCCAAAGGATGTGGCTATCGTAGAACCAGCAATATGTGAATCCAGCGCTTTCAGCCAATCTAACCAGCGCTTTTGCTCGATCTGGTTGAACAAACCCTTTAAAACAAATTGCAAATTCCATATCTTCCTCCTTTTTTATTCCTCCGGTGGCCAAATTTTTATTCCAGCATGTGAAAAAGGCACCGCTTTAGACATATTTATTCTTATCAATATAGGCGTTATAGCCTCTAAACATCTCGCTGATGTTGCATCACCAGCATTGTAAGCTTCGACTTCTAAGTTTTTTAACAACTCTATAGTATCTAACCTAGCATCCAAATTGTTTCCACATACCAAGATATCACAATTAATTTTTTTCTCTAGGTGATTAAGTGTATTCGCGGAAACATTATGGAGGGCGCCAACTACTGGTATGTCAGGCCCTAATATGGCTTGGGCTGCTTCTGTAGCTGAGCCTTCAGGGGGCATAGCTACTTTTCTGGGGTTTCCGTCTTCCAATGGAACTACTATGTCAACAAGTACCTTATCCGCTAGCATCCCTTTGATTTCAGAAAGTGTATTGTTGTGACCACTCCAAGGTACTGAAAATATTACAAACTTGTCCGTGAATGCTATTGCTTCGCTATTCGAAAGCCCAGTTATTGACCCCACGAGGTTTTGGTTTTTTGATGTTAAACTATCTGCAACTTCGATAGCTCTGGATTCATCACGTGATCCCAAAGCAACTTCAAAACCTGCCTTAGCAAATCTAAGGGCAAGGCCTTTACCTTGGGGCCCAGTTCCTCCAATAATTGATAATTTCATCTAAACATATCCTCATTTTGTTTCCGTAGAATGTCGTTTGCAGAGCCATATTTGCCACTCCAGCTAAGCCCTCTTAATAAAATTGCAGGACATTTCCCTGCTTTGCTCATAAGCAACCCCGAAGATGCTGCTATTTCATCACAAAAAGCTGGTTCTGTCACGTATAATTGATTTCCCCAAGCATCTGTAGTTCCCTGCTCTTTTTTTGTTGCTGGTATTCCTGCGACACCAATAGCGACATTGACCTGTCCAATCCTCCATGGCCTTCCAAAGGTATCACTCATAACTATCCCCAAATTCTCCAAATCAAAGTAATTTTTTAGTTTATCTCTTAAAACTTGCACACTAAGGTCAGGATTTTTTGGAACGGTCACTACAGTTTCCTGACCCGCTATATTAGACTCGTCAACCCCTGCATTAGCGCAGATAAATCCAAGTTTATGCTGACAAATGAGAGTTCCTTCATTTTGTTCCTCTCTTTTAAAAGAGCGAATAATATTATTACTTTCTTGTAATACGACTTCGACTTTTCTTGGGTCCTTGTTAAGGCTTTTCCCGAGTTCGATTGCTTTTCTGGAGGGAGAAATTTCTTTTAAATTAATTATACATCCCTCAGCTTTTGAAAATATTTTATGTGCTATACAAATAACGTCAAATTCTTTCAGACATATAGATGATTTGTTGAGAGCAGAAATCAGGATGTCACTAATGTTATCACCGTTATCAATGTCAGGAATATGCGGAATTATATTTAAATTTAACGTTGAATTTGACATTTTCTTCAATAGTTACCTTAATCTGCGATAATACTAGTTATAGATCACGATCTGTAATCAACTTTTTTAAAAAGTTCTAAAGTCTTTTAAAAGATCAATCAATAGGTTGATTGATTATGAAGTTAGCCAGCCGTCTCTTGTCTGCAAGAGAGGTCATCAGAGTGTTCGTAAATATAGGTTTTTGATTTAGTAAAATAAATTGTTTCTCTAAGCCTATATCGGACCTATCGAGAATAAATGATTTGCAAATATCTTTATAGAACTGCATACAAGAAAAAGAATTTGGCTTGAAACCTAATTGTTTAAGCATTTTTGATGCAGGACCTTTTACAGCCTTTCCTTGAATCAACGGACTTATTGCTATCACCTTCTTATTATTTTTTTGAATTATGGATTTAAACCCAGGTATTTCAAGTATAGGTTTTATACTTACTAAAGGATTTGACGGAGCAATAATTATAAGTTCAGCGTTAAAAAGTGCTTTTTTTGCCTCTTTGGTGATTTTGGCTGATTTAATTCCGGTGTATTTTAGTTTTATAATTTTCGGTGAACACCGTTTTTTGACAAAATATTCCTGAAATGATATCCAACCCGACTTGGTTTGCACCTCTGTTCTAATCTTATCGTCAGTCGGTAAGATTATATCTGCCGTTACACCCAATTTTTTAGCGATCTCATTGGCAATAATTGTCGGACGATGATCTTTTAATAGTCTGTGCTGTCTGTATATATGAAGACCAAAGTCGAGATCACCTAAAGACATCCAGGTTTCTTCGCCTAATTTATTTAACATTGAGAGCGTCTTATAATCGTCATTTTTTACTCCCCATCCTTGCTTTCGGTTCACCATTCCTGAAAGTGTATACGTTAAGGTATCTATATCTGGAGAAACCCTTAGCCCATGGAACTCATCATCATCTGCAATGTTGCCAATGATAGCGAGATTTATATCTTTTATGGAATTAAGTCCTTCTGCTAATTTTGCACCACCTACACCACCTGCTATAAGAACAATATTTTTGATAGATCTTTTCATTTTCGTTAAAGTTAGTAACCTTTATTTTTGCTTCTGAAAGTGGGTACAATTAACTCAGCTAAAGTTAAATGTAAACATTTGATAGAGTTTTTAAATTCTGGCTTGAAAAAAAGAATATTACGCTAATTCTAAAGAAAAGACTATTTCGAACCTATTCATCAATGGCAAAAAAATTAATATATATATGCTGCCTCGCAATTTGCTTTACACTTTCGATCACATCACTTTCTCTTTCATCAAAAGAGAAAAACAGAATAGAACTACTCCTTGATAACTTAGCGTCTTCGCCAAGCCCCTCTGACTCAGGGCTTATAAGAAGAGAAGTTTGGAGTTTGTGGTTAGAAGGGTATATCGATAGAACAAACAAGAGCAAGATCGATGAAGCATTAGACTTATTCAATGCTGGAAAACTAGAAAAAGCAAAGATCGCGTTCAGCGAAATAATTGAATTAGATCCAGATTATGTCGAAGGATGGAATAAAAGGGCGACAGTAAAATTTTTATTGGGTGATTTCTATGGATCACTTAAAGATATTGAGGAGGTGCTCAAAAGACAGCCTCGTCATTTCGGAGCAATATCTGGTTCTGGGCTTATTCATATTCACAATAGCAATTTTCGTGAAGCATATAAGTCCTACAAGAGGCTGACTGAGATCGATCCCCATAATGAGGATGGTAAAAGGTTTTTGCCTATGCTAGAAAACAAATTATATGGAAAGAGCTTATGAAAAATGCAACCAATAACGGCATATCTCTGCCTTCTAGCTGCAATAGTCTTTGAGGTAAGTGGTACACTTTTGTTACCCGCGTCTCAAAATTTTACGAACGCAAAAGCTACTATATCTCTAGTGTTACTCTACGGTGTTTCCTTCTACTTTTTGTCAATCGTTGTGAACTTTATTCCTATTGCGATAATGTATGCTACTTGGAGTGGATTAGGAATTTTTACTTTGGCCCTAGTATCTTATTTTGCTTTCAATCAATCTCTCAATTTTTGGTCTGTGATTGGATTAGCTCTAATAGTTATTGGTGTTGTTCTCGTAAATATAAATATAACATTACCCAAATAGATTACTAAAAACTATTTCTTCATTCCATGCGTATCGAAAAGGAACCCAGTATGAAGACAGGAAGCCACCAATTTATTCTTTTCCTTAAAAATCTTACCCTCTACCGAAACGATATTTTTGCCTATTTTCAAGATGGATGCCTTTATTGTTGCAGGCTCTAGAGACAATGGCCGATGGAATGTTGTGTGGAAGTCCGTTGTGTTGGGAAATCTTTTGCCTTTAGTAGAAAACAAAACACATAGTGCAGTGCAATCATCTAGTACGCTAGTAATCATTCCACCCTGTACATTTCCTTGAGGGTTTAAACAATCAGGAGGAAAGCACACCTCAAAAACAAATTCGCCATCCGTTTCCACCAAAAAATTGATTGAGAAAAATTTCCCAACACCTTTGCTTTGGTAGACCTTCATAACTGCGTCAATCAGAGCTTTCTCAATAGACATCTCGACTTATCCAATGGGCTATGCTGTTTCCTTAAACTGTCATTTCTGATCTTTAAGTCAATTATAAATTTTATAGTTTGAGAAGATTACAAAGTATCTTACATTGTTAATTAGAGTTTAACAACTGAAAGGAGGTGGTCCAATGTCTAGTGATTATTCGATGATGGTGGCAGACATAGATACCCTCTCGACAAAAATTTTCGAGGGGCAAAAAGGGGTCTGACACTAAATCGTCAGTCACCGAAGGAGGCTTAACAGCCTCCTTCGCTTTTTTATAATTATGGTAAATTTTAAAACACAAGTAACGATTATAGGTGGTGGTCCATCGGGCCTATTATTATCCCAGTTGCTTATGAATGAGGGTATAGACACCATCATTTTGGAAAAACACACTAAAAGCCATGTATTATCAAGAATAAGAGCTGGTGTTTTGGAGAGTGGGACCGTAGAAATATTGAAGCAAGCTGGTGTAGGTGAAAGAATAGATATTGATGGGTTTGTTCATGAAGGTACTTATCTTTCATCAGAAAATAAAGGTTTCAGAGTTTCTTTTTCAGAGACCGTGGGTAAGAGTGTTACAATTTTTGGACAAACTGAAGTAACAAAAGATTTATACCAAAAGCAGGAGGAGAGAGAAGCTAATATCTTTTTCCAGGTAAAAAACGTAAATATAATCGACCCAAAATGTTCAAAGACGGAGGTAATATTTGAAGATGAAATTGGGAAAGAAATTAAAATTGTATCTGACTTTGTTGTAGGCTGTGATGGCTTTCATGGCGTTAGCAGGCAGCGAATCCCTCTAAACCAAAGAAAAGAGTATGAAAGAATATATCCATTCGGCTGGTTAGGTATTTTGTCTGAAACCCCTCCCGTCAGTGATGAGTTGATTTATGCCAACACTAGTGATGGATTTGCCTTATGCTCCATGAGGAATAATAATCTTTCAAGATACTATCTTCAGTGTGATGTGAATACTAAAGCAGAGGACTATTCGGATGATTATTTTTGGAAGGAATTAATTAAACGACTACCCGAGAATTCAAAGGATAATTTAAGGACTGGCCCTTCAATTGAGAAATCTATTGCTCCGCTGAGGAGTTTCGTGGTCGAGCCGCTTCAATACGGCAATCTTTTTCTTGTTGGAGACGCTGCTCACATTGTGCCTCCAACTGGAGCTAAGGGTTTGAACCTAGCGGTGTCAGATGTGCATTATTTATCAGAGGGCCTTATAGCCTTTTATAGAGGAGAGGGTGATAAGAAATTATTTAACTACTCTAAAACGGCTTTGAATAGAATATGGAAAGCGGTGAGGTTTAGTTGGTGGATGACTACTTTGATGCATGAGTTTCCTGAGACTAAAGAATTCGACAGGAAAATAAAAATAAGTGAATTAGAATATCTGTCTCATTCAAATTTTGCACAAGCGCATTTTGCCGAAAACTATGTAGGCATACCATTATGAAAAATTTCATAGAAAGAGCTTTGAGGGTAATCGAAGAAGAAATAATTCCAGAAACAAAAAAAGGTGTTGCGAAAGGTAATAAAGTTTTTGGAGGCGCTATTCTAACTAAAAGTGACTATGCAACCATGACTATTGGAGTTAATCAAGAAACTGAAAACCCGCTCTTTCATGGTGAAATATCTACGTTAAACAAATTTTTTGCCGAAAACAAAAATAGGTCCACAGATGATCTAATATTTTTGTCAACACATGAGCCTTGCCCAATGTGTTTATCAGCTATTACTTGGGCCGGGTTTAATACTATTTACTATTTTTTTAATTACCAAGATACAAAAAAGGCTTTTAATATAGCTCATGATTTAGACATTCTGTCGGAAGTATTTGGAAGGTCGGATGGAGCATATAGTAAAGAAAATTATTTTTGGAAATGTTATGCAATAAAAGAGCTGATCAGTATGCTAGAGCCAGCAAGCAGAGATAATTTATTGAAAATATCTGAGCGTATATCGTCAATATATGAGAGTTTATCGGAAGAGTACCAAAATAAGAAAAATGACAATAGTATTCCGCTCAGCTAGATATAATTTTAGGTTGGTCTATTTATTTAAATGTTACAAAAAATAGAGCTTAAAAAGTTTTTAAGGAGTATGAAATATGTTTGATGAAAAAGAGTACTTTGACCCAAGAAAATCACAATTAAATGTAATTGGTACAACACTCGAACCCTGTTCTAGTGACCCATTAACTGGGTTTTTGAGAGACGGTTGTTGTAGCTGGGATCCTAGAGACATAGGAAGTCATACTGTTTGTGCAATAATGACAACAGAGTTCCTTGAGTTTTCAAAAGAAAGAGGAAATGACCTATCTACGCCTAGACCAGAATATCAATTTGAAGGTTTGAAGGATGGGGATCGTTGGTGTCTTTGTGCAGCAAGGTGGGAAGAAGCTAGAATGGCAGGTAAAGCACCTAAAGTTGTTCTTGAAGCAACGAATATCAAATGCCTAGATATTTGCGATTTGGAACACTTAAAAAAACATACTGGAGGAAATTAGATGTCTGAAAATACTCATAATACCCAAGATTTTAGGGTCTTCTCGTTATCTATAGAGTTTTTAACAACACTTTATGGCTTGTTTATGGTCATTTGGGGTATTTCTATATCATTAATTTCTGGGAGTTCTTCTATAACGTCTATGATACCTGCCTTCATCGGGGTGCCACTTGCGTTTATTGGCTTTATATCAATGATAAAACCGACATTTAGGAAGGCTTTGATGCATATAGCAGTAGTTATCGGCATAATCGCTTTTTTGGGTGGGCTCGATTTTTTTAGAGGCATGTTTAATAATTATTATGCAGGATTATCAAAGCTTATGCTTTTGATCACAGGATTTGTTTATGTATATCTCTGCGTCCAAAGTTTCATATTTGTGCGACGACAAAAAAAACTGCAGTCTAATTGAAACATAATCTTCTTGGGTTTTTATATTTTTGGTTGACACCACTTAAATTTA